>JAEEGK010018151.1_pt1 | contig 15248 bp, 14 predicted proteins | sample 8958771 | NCBI WGS metagenome assembly JAEEGK01 (sample SAMN16246547, study PRJNA631951) | gut metagenome | biome: gut microbiome; feature: rumen; material: SC-attached | host: Bos | place: Iran: Karaj | collected 2018-10 | reverse complement strand
TCATATCGTGCGCGGCGCCTTTAACGGTGACATGGCCATCGGCCTTCAGGATGGCACAACCACCCATTATCCGTTCCGAGCCTATTTGAGCCATACCGCAGTGAATGCCTCCCAAGACTGGGACAACTTGTTTCTCGACGGCATCGAACCCTTCGACTTCAGCGAGACTCGCGAATTCGACTTCGCCTTCCTGAATCAACAGAACGCCAAGATTCAGAATGTGGTTGGCGACGCATTGAACGCGCGTGTCGAAGAAGAAACCCGTGCAGAGCTATACCAAAGCCTAGCTAAGAAAGCGCGCACCAAGGAAATGGACGTCTTACTCGATGACAACGAAAACGAGTCCATCCCTGCCCTCATGCCCGTGTATCTGGTGAAATGCGAAAACGGTGTGGCAGCGGCCGTGAATGGACAAACCGGAAAGGTATCCATCGCTACAGGAAAGCAGAAGAACCTCACCAGAAATTGGTGGCTTTGGCCTACCCTGGCCACCTTGGTAGTGGCCCTTGTGTCGGGGTTGTGGATGGGAGAGGTGCTGTCAGGCGGTGCCATCGCCTTGGTGTTTGGTCTCGTCTTCTTCGCCGTAGCCCACAACCGCCACCACAAGGAGATCGTCCAAGAGATTATCACCATGCCCAAAGAAGAGAACCGACACAATGACACCCAAACGGAGTTCTTCGCCGACTTTGGCAAGGGCCCCGTCCCCACCGAGTTGAAGTTTTTCACTCCTTCGCGTATCATCAAGTTAATTGTCGGAATGTTGGTTGTCACCTTCCTTCCGTTGCTGATTGCCATTCCGATACAAATCCTCAGGGGACTGCCGCTTTCCGACATTAAAATCGGCTATGGTGCGGCATGGTACATCACCCCAGTGTTCATGGCCATCGTGCTCGCCGGAGGAGCCGCCAAAACGATGATGTACGGGGAGCCCTTGTACTATGAAAAACAGCCTAATGGAACACTGAAAAGAAGAAAGTTGCCGTCGCAGCAGAAGTTCTCTTTGAAACAAATATTCCCTGGCCTTAAAAAAGCGGGATCTTCAAAAGCAAAGGTTAAACTTCCACCAGGATGCGCCATCTTGCTTATTCTTTTCCTCCTGATTGGCAGCGTGGCGGCCATGCTCTCATGACCGTCAGAAGAGCTGGAACATTTCACTGATGATGGTCCGCGAATAAGCATTAGCCACCTCAACGATGAACTTGCCGAAGTCGACGCGGGCGTTGTGGTCGGCGGTGTCGCTGATGGTGCGGATGACGGTGAAGGGCGTGCCAAATTCCAAACAGACTTGCGCCACGGCGGCGCCTTCCATCTCGACGCATTGGATGTCGGGCAGCAAACCCAAGATTTCCTCCCGTTTTTCATTGCTGTTGATGAACTGGTCGCCGCTGGCGATGTCGCCGAAATGCAAGGTCGGGGCGAGGTTGAATTCCTTGACGGCCTCCTCCCCCACCATGTGCTCCACGCCTCTTTCCAGCAAACGCGTCACCGCCTTGCCTGCCAGCTCGGTCAGCTCAGGGTCGCTGTTGACATATACTCGGTTGAGCAAGGGCAACTCGAAGCGCGAGATGATGGGACGGGCATCCAAGTCGTGTTGCACCAAGCGTTTGGAAATCACGATGTCGCCCACCTTGAGGCCATCGGCCAAGGCTCCTGCCGTGCCAATGAAGATCAAGTCCGTCACGGCGAACTCTTGTATTAATAAGGTAGCAGTGATGGTGGCGGCCACCTTACCCCATTTGGAGAAGGCCACCACACAGCGCACGGTGCCGATTTTGCCCACCACAAACTCGCGGTTGGCGATTTTCACTGTCGTTTTTTCCGTCAGCAGGGCTTTCACCTCGTCGATTTCTTGCGCCATGGCGCCCAGGATGCCTATGTTTCGGGTCATTGGATTCAAAGATTTAAAATTCAAAATTCAAAGATTCAAAGATTCAAGATTTGAGAAATTTGCACGGCAAAAATAAAAAATCTTACCTTTGCAAAAATTTATCGAATGAAGAAGATTTGCATTTTTTGTGGCAGCAGCATGGGCTTCGACCCGATTTATAAGGAAAAAGCAGCCGAATTGGGCAATGTCTTGGCCGATAACAACTGCGAACTGCTCTATGGTGGCGGCAATGTCGGCCTAATGAACATCATCGCCGAGGTGATGAAGCAACGCCATTGCAAGATCGTCGGTACCATCACTCAGCATCTGTTAGACATGCGCGTAGGCCGCCCCGACATCGACGAACTGATTGTGGTCGAGACCATGGCCGAACGCAAGAAAATCCTTGAGGATATGGCCGATGCCTTTATCGCCATGCCAGGCGGCGTGGGAACGATGGACGAGTTTTTCGAGGTGATGGTGCTCAGCCAATTGCGCGTGTTCGACAAGCCTGTCGCGCTCTTCAACGTGAACGGTTATTACGACCATATCGTCAGTTTCCTCGACCGTGCCACCCATGACGGCTTTATCCACCGCGAGCACGCCAACAACCTTATCGTCAGCGACGACCCTAAAGCACTGCTGCAAGGCATCGAAAACTTCAAACCCGTGGAGCTGAAAAAATGGGTGGATGAGATTAAAGAACAAGTTTAAAGTTAATAGTTAGAGCCAGCCCCTTAGGGGCGACAGATATTAAGCAGGCGACGTAAGTCCCTGCTCTTACACAAACACAGACAAACACCATACATCATGATCATCATAGGAATCACAGGCACCCTGGGTGCAGGCAAAGGCACCATCGTCGACTATCTCGTCAAGGAGAAGGGCTTCGTGCACTACTCAGTGCGAGCCTACATCACAGAAGAATGCCAACGCCGTGGGCTCGAAGTGAACCGCGACACACTGACCCTGGTGGGCAACGACTTGCGCGCTGCGCACTCACCCAGTTACATCACCGACCAACTCTTCGAACGTGCCAAAGCCGAAGGCAAGAACGCCGTCATCGAGAGCGTGCGCACACCAGGCGAGATCCACTCGCTGCGCGAGAAGGGCGAGTTCTATCTCTTTGCCGTCGACGCCGACCGTAAGATACGCTACGACCGCATCTACCTCCGTGGCTCAGAGACCGACCACATCGACTTCGAGACCTTCGTGTCCAACGAGGAGCGCGAGATGACCGCCACCGACCCCAACAAGCAAAACCTTGGCGCATGCATCAAAGAGGCCGACTTCGTCTTCATGAACGACGGCTCCATCCCTCAACTGCACCAACAGGTGGAAAAGGTTTTGACCCAACTCCATGTACGTCCATCTTGGGATGACTATTTTCTCAACCTGGCCGACACTGTCAGCGAGCGCGCCACCTGCAACCGTGGGCGCAGTGGGTGTGTCATAGTAAAGGACAAGCAAATCCTGGTGACGGGCTATGTGGGCTCGCCGCGCGGACTGCCGCACTGCGACGATGTGGGCCATCTCTTCCGCAAGACCATCCACGAAGACGGTAGCGTCACCCAGCACTGCGTGCGCACCGTTCATGCCGAGCAGAATGCCATCTGTCAGGCCGCCCGTAGGGGCATTGCCTTGGACGGTAGTACCTTATATTGTCGCATGACCCCCTGTCGCACCTGCGCCATGCTCATCATCAACTGTGGCATCGTGCGCGTGGTGTGTGAGCGTCGCTACCACGATGGTGCCGAAACCGAGGAAATGTTCCGAACGGTGGGCATCGAACTGATTTATAAATACGATGAAGTGCAGCAATACGAAGGCCAACGCTGCGACAATACGGATCCACTAAAATAAATCAACTTAAAACATATATTATTATGAAAAAACATCTATTCCTGCTTCTTGCCATGGTATTTGCCATGCCTTGTGCCATACATGCTCAAGACTCTCGCGACATGTGGGACTTCGTGACCTCATTCTCATGCTCCACTGGCCGCCAGCATGGCGTGGTTTATGATGGCGAGTTCATCTACACTAGTGCCTGGGGCAAGTCGTCGACAGTGCTGTCGATGTTTTACAAATACGACCTTAACGGCAACCTCATCGAAGAATTCGATGTTTCCGGAATCGACAATTCAGACAACTACATGCGCGACATGACCTACGACGGCCAATATTTCTACGGTTGCGACGCCCATTCCGGAAATATTTGGTGCTATGACCTCCACAACAAAACGCTGATTGGACAGATTAACACGACCTTCAATGAACTCGGCACTTGCTCCTACGACCCAGTTCACGACGCGTTTTGGGTGGGCGAGAGAGCCACGGGAAACAGTCCCAACCTCCACCTTGACCTCAAGCTCGTCGACCGCAACGGTGCTGTCATTCAGACGGCGACTGCCCACAACCTCGGCGGACACACTGTGCATGGCACGGGCTACTTCACCGACGAGAACGGCACAGCCCACCTCTATCTGTTTGCTGTGGAAGGCTTCACCGCCCACGTTTTCGACTATAATATCGACGACGACACCATGAACCCCAACTACATCTTCGACTTCTCCGTCACCCCTGGATGGGGATATGCATGCACAGCTGGCGGTGCTTTCATTGGCGAATACAACGGAACAGTCTGTTTCTTTGGCGATGTGGATAAAAGCCCCAACCTCATCGGCATCTATGCCTTGGGCGACTATACCCCTGAACCGCCTGAGCCGCCAACGGGCGACCAGTTTTATGATTTCAACGACGGTTTCCTGCGTTGGACCACTATTGATGCCGATGGCGATGGTTATGAGTGGCAGCTGAACCGCAATTGGAACAATCCTTCCAACACCTACAGTGCCGTCAGCGCATCGCATGACGACATGTACGAACTGCCTCTGACACCCGACAACTACCTCGTTTGCCCCTTTAAGCTCACCTATGGTCTCCTTACCTTCAGAGCCTGTGCCCAAGATGCAGCATATCCTAAAGAGCACTTCGGCGTAGCCATCTCCACCTCGGGTAATACCGACGCCAATGACTTCACCACCATCTGGGAGACCACGATGACTGCCAAAGCCCAAGGCGCATGGTATGACTATGCCATCGATTTACGCGAATACGAGGGCCAAGAAATCTGGGTAGCTTTCCGTCATTTTGGCTGTACGGACCAGTTCATGATCGTGGTCGACGACGTCACACTCTACCGCGAGTGGGACGGTGTGACCGACCTCCTCACCCCATCTCTTTCCATCTTCCCCAATCCGGCCACCAGCCACATCGTAGTGGAAAGTGAGAACAATATTGAGCGTTATGAGATTTACAGCATATCCGGTGCTTTGCTCCGCCTCCATGAGGCTGGTGCCTCTGCGTTCGACATTGACGTGCGTGACCTGCCTGCTGGCACTTACATGATAAAGTTGACTTCGGAAGGCGTGGTGCAGACCAAACGCTTTGTGAAGGAATAAGTGATTCCCACGAGTTATATTTATTGAAAATTCAGCAGTGTAAACTGCTGAATTTTCAATTATGGAACGGATATCCACTATCCTACCCGTTCAAGGCTTCGGCGCCGCCGACGATGTCGATTAATTCGTTGGTGATGACGTTTTGGCGAGCCTTGTTGTATTGGATCTTCAGCTCCTGCGAGAGTTGGTCGGCATTGTCGCTGGCGATGTGCATGGCCGTCATGCGGGCGCCGTGCTCGGCAGTGAGGGTGTCGAGCATGATGGAGTAGAAGTTGGTGCGGATGACCTTGGGAATTAATTCATTGACGAAGGTTTCCTTGTCGGGTTCCACGATGTAGTCGAAACTCTGGGCTCCGCCTGAGGTTTCGGCCTTCAAGGGCAGCACCACCTCGCGCGTGGGGACTTGTACGCCCGCGTTTTTGAAATGGTTGAACACCAATTCCACACGATCGACTTTCTTGCTGAGGAACAATTCCACCATCATATCGCTGATTTCCATGGCCAGGTCATACGACATGCACTCGGCCAAAGGGGCATATTGCTTTTCCACCTTGATGCCGAACTTTTTGGCGTAATCATTAATCTTTTTGCCGACCAAAAAAACGGTGACGTTTTCCGCGCCCAAATGCTCGACATATTCGTCATACACTTGCTTGAAAAGCTTGCAGACGCTGGAGTTGTAGACGCCGCACAGGCCGCTGCTCGACGAGAAGGCCATCAGTGCCACTCGTTTCACTTCGCGATGCTCGGCCAGCGGTATGCTGACTTCGCCCTCAAGGGAGCCAAGGTAGTTTGACAACGCTTCGCTCAGTTTGTTTTTATAGGGCAAAAACCGCGTCGTGATGCCTTCGGTCTTCTTCAGCTTGGCCGCCGACACCATCTTCATCGCGCTCGTGATTTTCTGCGTCGAGGCGATGGAAGCGATGCGGGCCCGGATTTCTTTTAGTGATGCCATTTGATCTAATTAAGAATTGATAATTGAGAATTGAAAATTAGGTGAAGGCTGGCTTTTGCACAATTCTGCTTTCTCCCATCTTAATTCTCAATTATCAATTGTCCATTATCAATTATCAATTAACCATTAAAGTGTTCACTCAAATTCAAAGCTTCCTCCTTCAAAACTGCCTTGATGTCATCGTCAATCTTGCCGGCTTTCAGCTGCTCCATCACGTTTTTGTGCTTCACTTCCATGATGTCGAGGAACTGCTTCTCAAATTCCAACACCTTATTCTCGGGCACTTTACTCAACAAGCCGTTGGTGCCGCAGAAGATAATGGCCACTTGCTTTTCGACGGGCATGGGCGTATATTGCGGCTGTTTCAGCAGCTCCACGTTCTTACGACCCTTGTCGAGGATGGCGAGAGTGGCGGCATCGAGTTCAGCACCGAACTTCGAGAAGGCTTCCATCTCGCGGAACTGGGCTTGGTCGAGCTTCAAGGTACCGGCCACTTTCTTCATCGACTTGATCTGCGCGTTACCACCCACACGCGACACGGAGATACCCACGTTGATAGCGGGACGGATACCGGCATTGAAGAGGCTGGTCTCCAAGAAGATCTGTCCGTCGGTGATGGAAATCACGTTAGTGGGGATGTAGGCCGATACGTCGCCAGCCTGTGTTTCGATGATGGGCAGAGCCGTGATGCTACCGCCACCTTTCACGATGTCCTTGATGCTGTCGGGCAGGTCGTTCATCTGACGCGCCACGTCGTCGTTCTTGATAATTTTGGCAGCACGCTCCAGCAGACGGCTGTGGAGGTAGAAGATATCGCCAGGGTAAGCCTCACGTCCCGGGGGACGGCGCAAAATCAGGGAGACTTCACGGTAGGCCACAGCCTGTTTCGAGAGGTCATCGTAGATGATGAGGGCATGACGACCTGTGTCGCGGAAATACTCGGCGATGGCGACACCAGCGTAAGGCGCGTAGAACTGCATGGCGGCGGGGTCGGAGGCGGTGGCACTGACTACGATGGTGTAGTCCATGGCACCGTTTTGTTCCAAGGTCTTCACGAGGTTGGCCACAGTGGAGCCTTTCTGTCCGACGGCAACGTAGATGCAATAAATCGGGTCGCCGTTCTTGAAGTTGTCTTTCTGATTAATAATAGTGTCGATGGCGATGGCAGTCTTGCCCGTCTGGCGGTCGCCGATGATGAGCTCACGCTGGCCGCGGCCAATGGGAATCATGGCATCGATGGCCTTGAGACCCGTCTGTAGCGGCTGGTTCACCGGTTGGCGGAAGATGACGCCCGGAGCCTTGCGCTCGAGAGGCATCTCGTAGGTCTTGCCTTGTATGGGGCCTTTGCCGTCGATGGGAATACCCAAGCCATTCACCACACGACCCAGCATGCCTTCGCCTGCCATGACGGAGGCGATGCGCTGGGTGCGCTTCACCGTCTCGCCTTCCTTGATGTCTTCGGTGGGGCCGAGCAGCACCACGCCGACGTTGTCTTCCTCAAGGTTGAGCACCACGCCCATGGTGCCGTTCTCGAACTCGACGAGCTCGTTCGATTGCACCTTGTCGAGGCCGTAGACGTGTGCCACGCCGTCGCTCACTTGCAGCACCTTGCCAATCTCCTCGAACTGCACTTTATTGCTCATGTTCTGGAGCTGCATCTGCAGGATGCTTGATATTTCACTTGGTTTGATGTTTGCCATGTATATTGAGTTTATTGTTTTCTTCTTTTTTGTTTGGCTTCTGGCTTTTGGCCTTTGGCTTCTGGCAGCTAGTGATATAAGGTGAACTTTCCTCTTTTATTAGAGCTGCCAATAGCCAGTAGCCAATGGCCAGTAGCCTATTTCAACTTGTTTTTCAACGCATTCAGTTGTCCAGCCACACTGGCGTCCATTCTCGTGTTCTCGATGTCGAGAATAAAGCCACCGATGAGGCTCGGGTCGATTTTGACGTCAATCTCGGCGTTGGCGTCGAAGGTCTGCTTGATGAAGGCCTTGATTTTGTCATAGGTAGCTTCGGGCAGCTCGGTTGCAGTGGTCACGTTGGTGCTCAAGATGCCGTGCTTCATGCGGTACATCTCCATATATTTCATGGCGATGAGGAACATTTTGTCCTCGCGTTTCTGCTCGGCCACGAAGGCGATGAACTGCTTCAGTGCGTCATGCAAGGGCTCACCGATGGCCATCTCCACCAACTTCACCTTCTCCTCTTGAGCCACGATAGGGTCGGCCAGCACCTCGTTGAATTGGCTGATGGCCAAGAGATAGTTGTGGGCAAAGCGGGTCAGGCCGTCGTAGACGGCTTCTTCGCAATGCTGCTCCTGAGCCAGTTGGAACAAAGCCCGTGCGTATCTCACCGATATTCTTCCGTTGTCCATAGCTTAGGCCTGAATCTGGGTTGGGTTGTTCTTGAGCAGCTGCTCGATATAATCGTTTTGCGCTTTCTTGTCGCTCAGCTCACGTTGCAACAACTTCTCGGCGATGTCGACGGAGAGGGCGATGACCTCGTTCTTGATGTTCGCCATGGCCTCGGCCTGTTCTTTCTCAATCTTCAGGCGGGCGTCGGCCACAATCTTCTCGGCTTCCTTGCGAGCCTGAGTCTTCGCTTCTTCTATGAGCTGGTTCTTCAAGTCCTTTCTCTCCTTCATGCTTTTGATTTGCTCTGCCTTTTCCGCCGCCATAGTCTCCTGCCTTTTCTGCTCGATGCCAGCGAGGGCATTGTTGGCTTCCTCGGCTGCCAAGAGAGAGTCGGCAATATGCGTGTTGCGTTGCTCGACGGCATTCATAATCATCGGCCAGCCCACCTTCGCCAAGATGAAAAAGACGATGAGGAAGCCAATGAGCATCCATATCACTAATCCACTTTCGGGAAGAAATAAATCCATGTCAGGTGTTTTTTATGATTGTAATAGTTTCTCTTTTTTTTGACGCGTGACTTCGGGACTTCGGGACTTCGGGACGTTTTCTCGTCTCGCAGCCTCGTAGTCCCGTAGTCTCTTGTCTTTGATTAGCCAAGGGCGGCCAACAGGCAGACGACGATGGCGAACAATGTTGCACCTTCGACGAGAGCGCCAGCGATAATCATACCCGATTGGATACGACCAGCGGCTTCGGGTTGGCGAGCCATGGCTTCCATGGCTGACTGACCGATTTTACCGATACCAAAAGCGGCGCCGATGACTGCGATGGAAGCGGCGATGGCGGCCAAACCAGGCACATACGATACCGCTTCAAGGATAGTTGATAATAACATGATTTTAAAGTTTAAGTGTTTATTGTTTGATTTAAAGATTTAATATTCAAAGATTTAAAGATTCAAAGATTCTTAATTCATCATTCTTAATTCCACATTCTTCATTCGTGTTCCGGTTCGTGTTGTGCCATACCTATAAATAGGGAAGACAATATGGTGAAGACATAGGCCTGGATATAGGCTACCAGCAGCTCCAAGGCCGTCATGAAGATACTCATAAAGATGGAAACGATGCTCATCACGCCGCCCATACCTGCGCCATACATGCCACCGATGATGAAGATCAATGCCATCAGCACCATGATGACAATGTGACCGGCGAGGATGTTGGCGAATAGACGGACCATCAGGGCGAAAGGCTTGGTGATGGTGGAGATGAGCTCGATGATAGGCATCAAGGGAATGGCCTTCAGGAAGACGGGCACGTCGGGCCAGAAGATGTCTTTCCAGTAGTGCTTATTGCCGAACACATTCACGAAGAAATAAGTCAGCAGAGCCAAGACCAAAGTAATGCTTAAGTTGCCTGTCACGTTGGCCCCGAAGGGGAAGAACGGAATGAGGCCGAAGAGGTTGGCGAAGAAGATGAAGAAGAACACCGTCAACAGGTAAGGCGCGAATTTCTTCACTTTTTTCTCAGGGATGTTGGGGCGGATGATGCCATCCAACACGGTATAGGTGAGCCACTCCACCAGACCTTGGTACTTGGTAGGCTTAGCCATCGGGTTTTTCTTGTACATGTTCGCTGCAGGCAAGAAGAAGGCCAACAAGAAGATGCAGACCAAGAAGATGCCGAAGGCGTTCTTGGTGAAGGAGATGTCGAAGGGTCTTGACAGGCTGCCGTCGGACTTCACTTCCACCAACTTGCCTGGGTATTTTGGGGCCTTGATGGGCTCGATACGGAAGTTGGCGCCATTGTGCTCAAAGGTCTCGCCGTCCTTCAGCTCACAGATATGCTTCGACGAGAAGCAATGCCAGCTGCCGCCATTCTTGCATTTCACGATGACAGGCAACCACACGCAAACGGGATGCTCGTTGATTTCCGTGATGTGGAAACAATAGCTGTCGCCCGTGTGGCCGAAGATGAACGACTTGGCGTCAAATTTTTCCTTCTTGGGCTCCTCAGTGTCTTGCGCCATGCTTTGCGCGGGAGCGAAGGCTATCCAAGCCACAAGAAGAAAAAGGGTAATATGCTTCAAAACATTTCTCATGCTTTGTTTTCTTTGTTCAGATTCTTAATGTAATGGTTGTAGACGCAGGTCTCTGCCGCCAATGCAATGAGGTAGGCCGAAGCTGTGATGATGATGAAGGCCTTGCTGCTTTCCTTGACGAAAACGATGTAAAGAACAAGGATAGCCACAGAGAGCACCAACTTGATGCCTTTGTAGACCAACAGCCAAGTGAGTTTAGTGGGGTTGTTATCCACATTTTTTTTCATCAGGTGGCAGTAGAAAGCGCCCAAAATCATGAAGAGATTGGGGCCAGTAATCATCCAGTTGTTCCACCAAGGTTTGTCGGCGAAGAAGCAGAGCAGAATGCCGTCCAGGACAATGCAGAGCAGCAGAAACACAGCCAGATATTTTGTCAATACGTCTTTTTTCATAGCTCTACACAGATAGTCAGTTGATTGTTGTGGTTCTCGACGAATCCGCCTTTGACGGCAATCTCCTGATGCACGCCTTTGTCGTCGGTGAAGCTGACTTTGCCGGCTTCGAGGATGGCGACGATGGCGGCATGGTGCTCGAGCAGGGTGAATGGTCCCATCTTGCTCGGCACGGTGACGGCCGTGGCTTCGCCGTTATACAGCGTTTCGCTCGGGGAAATGATCTCTACTTGCATCTCACCTTAATTAATTAACGTTGGCGTTCTTCAGCATCTCCTCGCCCTTGGCGATGGCATCGTCGATGGTGCCCACCAAGTTGAAGGCGGCCTCGGGGTATTGGTCAACCTCGCCGTCCATGATCATGTTGAAGCCGCGGATGGTCTCCTCGATGGGAACCATCACGCCCTTCAAGCCAGTGAACTGTTCGGCGACATGGAAAGGCTGCGACAGGAAGCGTTGCACACGACGGGCGCGGTGGACCACAATTTTGTCCTCTTCTGAAAGTTCCTCCATGCCAAGGATGGCGATGATGTCTTGCAGCTCCTTGTTGCGTTGCAGCAGCTGGATGACACGCTGGGCTGTGTTATAATGATGCTCGCCGATGATGTTCGGGTCGAGGATGCGCGAGGTGGAGTCGAGCGGGTCGACAGCTGGGTAGATACCCAGTTCGGCAATCTTACGGCTCAAAACGGTGGTGGCATCCAAGTGCGAGAAGGTGGTGGCAGGTGCAGGGTCGGTCAAGTCGTCGGCAGGCACGTAGATTGCCTGTACTGAGGTGATGGATCCGTTCTTGGTCGAGGTGATACGCTCTTGCATCTGACCCATTTCTGTGGCCAGTGTGGGCTGGTAGCCCACAGCTGAAGGCATACGACCGAGTAGGGCCGACACCTCGGAACCCGCTTGCGTGAAACGGAAGATGTTATCGATGAAGAGCAGGATGTCGTTTTGGTCATCGTTTTGGTCGTCGCGGAACGACTCGGCCACGGTCAGGCCTGAGAGGGCTACCGAAACACGGGCTCCAGGCGGCTCGTTCATTTGACCGAAGACCAAAGTGGCTTGTGAGGTGGCGAGGGCTTTCTTGTCGATTTTGGAAAGGTCCCAGTCGCCTTCTTCCATGGCCTTGACAAACTCGTCGCCATATTTGATGATACCGGATTCAATCATTTCCCTCAACAAGTCGTTGCCTTCACGGGTACGCTCGCCTACACCGGTGAACACCGAGTAGCCGTTGTAGCCTTTGGCGATGTTGTTGATGAGTTCCATGATGAGCACGGTCTTGCCCACGCCGGCACCTCCGAAAAGACCAATCTTACCGCCTTTCAGGTACGGCTCCAGCAGGTCGATGACCTTGATGCCGGTGAAGAGCACTTCTTTCGAGGTGGCTAAGTCTTCATACTTGGGCGGTTCGCGGTGGATGGGGTATTCTGAGGCACGGTCGAGTTGGCCGATACCGTCGATGGCGTCGCCCGTCACGTTGAGTAGACGACCTTTGATTTGGTTGCCGATGGGGATGGAGATGGGTTTGCCCGCTGGCTTGACCTCCATGCCGCGCATGAGGCCATCGGTGGAGTCCATGGCGATGGTGCGCACAGAGTCCTCTCCGATATGTTGTTGGCACTCGAGCACCACGCGTCTCCCATTGGGGCGGACCACCTCCAAGGCGTCGTGAATCTTCGGAAGGTTGGATTCGCCGCCTTCAAAGTAGACGTCAACCACAGGGCCGATAATCTGAGTGATGTGTCCTATTATTTCTGACATGATATTGCTGTTGTATTTATTTCAAGTTGAAAATAAATTGCAAATGTATCAAATTAAACTTTCCGTTTGACAGATTTTGAAAAAAAGAAGAAAATTTGTTGTTGAAGGATTTGAACTTCTGTACAAAAATGCGGCGACTGATAGCCTTACAAATGTAAACACCTCGTGCCGCCGCATTACAATTATGGAATATACCTCATTCCCCGATCGGGTATCTCATTCACTTGTCTCAATTTCAACAGGTTTAGTCTCAAGAAGAATCTCTTTGCTTGTAAAATCCAGCACATATGGGTTTTTCGCTTTCCCTAAGATGGCTCTGGCCTCGTATGCTATTGACGTCATAGGAGTCAGTGATAACTCTTGCTGGGCATCATGGTCGTATACCTTAAAAGTATATGTAAAGCCTTCTATACCTTTAATTACTAACTGGTATGCCCATGTACCAGTAGTAGGAACTTGTTTAGGAAACTTGGTCCCTCGACACACTCCGTCATTGGAAAACACACCAAGTTCGAGATTCGGATTCGCTTGCTCTACACCATCAATACGAAGTACACACGTACAAATCATAGTTTTGTCTCCGATAGGAACCGAAGTCCAATGGGGTTGCATTTGCGCACGCACTACAGTGCATGACATACAAACCAAAAGATAAACAAGAATTTTCTTCATGGTTATTTAACTTTATCTTGTTCTCTAATCACCATAATCGGTTTCTCGGGGAGTTTACCAATATTAGTGACAGCACGGGCAGCTTTATCTAGTCCAGCCGTTTGGAAGAAAAACGTCTTCACACCATCACTATTGGAGAAGTACATATAACCCTGGCCGGGAACCAAAGTCTCAAGTCCGTACCAGTATCCGCCTCCCAGATGCTCGGCAACTCCTTCCGGACCCTCGATCATGTCTCCTTCCTCTGCCTCCAATCCCGTCAAGGCAACCATAATGTCAACCTCCTCCGTGCACGGGAAGCCTATCCACGTCCACTCAGGATACAGCGTAATCACATGGTCGGCAGGATCGGCAACCGCGCCTTGCAACTCTATCTCGCAGCCCGTGGCAGCCTGTACCAGGTACATGTTCTCATTCACAACTCCGTTCTCTTCCAAATCTCCCATCCAATATCCGTTTCCAATGTTCTCCGTGAGACCATCATACTGCGACTCAATCTGGATTCCGTTGTCGCTAAGGGCCGCCTCCAGTTGCATAAGCATCTCTATTGGATTTCCCTCAACGTACAGGCTCACCCAGTTCCAATCCTCAGATAAAGCGATAGTCTGTGTGAAACCACATAAAGCGCTTTGGTGATCATCCATTCCGTGCATTTGGGGCAGGCATGGACCTTCAAAATTCTGAGCTTGAACTTTCATCATGGCCGTCAGCATGAGTGCGGCCGTCACTGCAATTGTCAATAATTTTGTTTTCATTTTTGTTGTATTTAATTTGTTAACTCAATTTGTTCGTTTTTATTATATTTGGAAATTAATTGTTTACAGGGTTCACCAAACGCACAGGATTTCCAGTACTTCGATTATTCGTAGAATTACTAAAACCGACATAATTATTGCCAAAATAAACACAGTACGCTTGGTTAATATCACTATGAGTGGATGACCAGTAATTACAGTTAGTGGTTATTGAAGTCCCATCGCGGCCAACTGTTTTGGGTAAGAAGACTGCTCCATTGGCTTCAAGAATCGTAGTCCAATCCGTTGCACTTATGGTGTTAGCATAGAAACCAGAGAAATTTCCATAATCATCATTTGTGTAGTTCAGCGTGTAGGTAGAGGCGTCCCAATTGTCGGGCAACAAGATGAGGCCATCCACACCATTCACACTACCCAAAGCAAATCGGATACCTGAAGGAGTATTACGTCCAGTGAGAATATAGGTCCATTCGTCGTTGGTCAGTGTGCGCCATCCGCTGTTTTCTTGGTTGCCGCCGTTACGTATTGTGTTGTAACCCCAGTCGGCCTGGCCTGTCGAGTAATTGAGGTCCCTGTAACGGTTGCCATAGGCAAAGTAGTCGCTGTTTGTTTGGCTCGTGCTCCAAGGTTGGTAACAAACGGCGCCATGGTTGTAGCCGCTCGTGCCCCAGCCAAAGAGGTCGCGGTCGACGTTTTGGCTCGTACTGCCTTGTCCATTGTTGCCCAATGTCTCCCACTGTTTGTCGGCAAACTTCCAGTAAGGCGTGCTGGCACTACCGATGTATTGCAGGTTGCCTTGCGAGAACCGCACTTGGTCGCCATTGCTATTCACGGTAAACTTGCCTTTAAGAGCACCTATTGGCCTAGCATAGGATATGGGATAATAGGAGAAAATGATGTTCGTCGTTTCCGTCACTTTTATGAAGAA
>JAEEGK010018150.1_pt1 | contig 15248 bp, 8 predicted proteins | sample 8958771 | NCBI WGS metagenome assembly JAEEGK01 (sample SAMN16246547, study PRJNA631951) | gut metagenome | biome: gut microbiome; feature: rumen; material: SC-attached | host: Bos | place: Iran: Karaj | collected 2018-10 | reverse complement strand
GCCTTCACGATGAAAGGCTCGCCATTGAGCAGAAAGGTCTTGTCACCAGTGGTAAAAGTGCCAGGTTTATTGGCAGCTACCATCATTGCAGGCGCAGTCAGAAGCAACGCCGTCAATACCAAAAGGATTTTTACTGTTCGTTTCATATATATGTATTATTCTTAATTGATGCAAAGGTACAAACAAAATTTGAATTCCACAAACTTTTTCACGGGAAATACCAACGCCAATGGAAATCAAATAACGGTCTATAGGCACAAAGGTTTTACACAAGTGAAGGAAACGGTCAATAATGAGGCCTTTTTATTCTCTTTTTTCACTAAAGGCTTTGTCATTACAAAAATAATGCGTAACTTTGCACATAATAAAGATATAACTACATGAAACACTTTTTACCCGTTCTTGCCTTCTTGGCACTTTTCGGAACAACCGCACAGGCTCAGATGAAACGTTCTGACGATTTCCGTGCAAAATACAAGTTAAAAGGAGTGGTGGTGATGAGCCGCCACAACATACGCTCACCGCTGTCTTCAGGAGGCGCTGCCTATCAGCGCGTCACTCCCCATGAGTGGTTTACGTGGTCATCACCAGGCAGCCAGCTGTCCCTGCGTGGCGGTGTGCTTGAGACGGAAATGGGACAGTTCTTCCGCAAGTGGGTGGTCAGCGAGGGGCTTCTGCCTGACAACTACCGCCCTACGGGTGACGAGGTGTTGTTCTATGCCAACTCGCGGCAGCGCACGTTTGCCACCGCCAAGTATTTCTCAGCAGGATTCCTGCCCTTTGCCAACGTGGAGATCATGCACAAATTGGAAGAAGATAAGATGGATCCCGTCTTTACGCCCAAATTTACGAAAATGAACGACACCTATCGCCAGCAGGTATTGGCCGACATGCAGGCGCTGAACGGCGGTCCGCAGGCATGGATGGATGCTCAGAAAACCACGTTAGACCTCATGGAGAAGGTGCTCGACATGGCACACTCGCCCGCTGCCCTGCAGGGTGACACGACCCATTTCTGGTACAACGACACGCAGTTCAAGATTGAGAAGGGCGACGAGCCCAAGATGACGGGTGGCTATACGCTGGCCAACAGCGTGGCCGACGCTTTGGTGCTACAGTGCTATGAGGCAGAGAACATGGCTCCTTTCGGCTATGAGCTGACCACGGAGCAATGGCGTGCCATCTGCGAAGTGAAAGCGGTGTACGACGGGCTGCTCTTTACTATTCATTCAGCCGCAGTGAACCTGGCCTACCCATTGGTGAGCCGCATCCGCGAGGAGCTGAATAATGCTGACCGAAAGTTCATGTTCCTTTGCGGCCACGACTCCAACCTCGCCAGCATCAGTTCCGCCCTCAGCTTCTTGCTTCCTGAGACAGAGCGTGCCTTGGAGAAGCACACACCCATCGGCTCGAAACTGGTGTTCGAGAAGTGGAGCGACGGAACAGAAGAGTTCGTCGCCGTGAACCTGGTGTATCAGGCTGTCGACCAGTTACAGGGTCGCACGCTGCTTTCGCTCGAGGTTCCGCCCATGGTGATGCCTGTCACCGTGAAAGGACTCACTGCCAACAGCGATGGTTTGTACCGGTTCTCCGACCTTGACGCCCGCTTTGCCGAAGCGATGGGCGAATACGAGGCCATCGTCGACGAACCCGCTGCTGTCAGGGCTGTCAATCCATCGACTGATGACCAGTCAGCAGCTATTTATAACCTGCAAGGGCAGCGCATCGATGTGCCACAGTCTGGTATAAACATCATTGGCGGGGAGAAAAAGATTGTGAAATAGTATCTATGTCGTTTTTGGGAGAAGTTAATACATTAAATTCATTATAAACACAAAAGAATATGAGAAGATTATTTACCCTTATGATGGTGCTTGCCATCTGTATGATGGCTATAGCACAAGTGAAACTGACACCGCAGGCACAGCTTCAGGTAATTAAACAGAAGAATAAGATAGAACGCAAGGCTGCCAAGGCACGTGCACGGGGCAAAGAATACGTACCGACAGTTAAGGAACAGCACATGACACTGGTGGTGAAAGTGTCCCAAGAAGGTGCAGCCGAGACCTTCGCACAGCTGAAGGCCAAGGGAGTCAAAGTACTCTCGAAGTTAGGGCGCCAGGCTGTTGTAAGCGTGCCTGTCGACAGTATTGACGCCATTAGCCGACTCGATGGGGTGCAGCGCATTGACGTCGGTCACAAGGGACGTTTAAAGACTGATATTTCAATGAAAGAGACTGGCGTCAGCAAGATTGACGGTACTCAGCCCAATGCCCCCTACAGCTATACGGGTAAGGGAGTGACAGTGTGTGTCATCGACATGGGCTTTGATTTTCAGCACCCGGCATTCAAGGACTCTGAAGGCCGTTCACGCATTAAGTGTGTATATATGATTGGTAACGAGGACGGTCGTAAGTTCTCTGTTGAGGACGATGAGGCTGGCACCATTGAGTTTCCTGGCTCCGTTTATGACACACCAGAACTCCTCGCCCAACTGACCACCGACACGTCGGACTCTGAGCACGGCACCCACACTAGTGGCATTGCTGCCGGTACACGTTCGCCATTAGGGTTCGGCGGTATGGCTCCTGATGCTGACATCGTCATCATCCCTTTGGGACATCTTGACGAAGATAATTTAAACGACAACGGTGACGACAACGATGATGGTGACGATGACGATGAAGAAGACCTAGATATAAACGATATTGTCGAGATGGCTATCAACTTTGCCGCTACCTACACCAAGATCAACGAAAAGCCAACTGTGCTCAGTGTCAGTATGAACAGCCATGATGGTCCCCATGATGGCACGGGCACCATTCCCGAGGCCATCGATGAAGCCTCTAAGTGGCTCATCCCTGTTTTTGCTGCCGGTAACGAGGGTATGGATGATATACACGCTTCCCATACTTTTGTCACCGACAATAGTGTTTTACGTCTCTTGCTTCCTTGTTTTAACAGTGACAGCGATGACGACGACGATGATGACGAATACAATCTTGAGAGCCTCAAAGGCGACGATGGTGACGAGGACGATAAAGGAGCCAAGGCAAACACTGAGACAGGTGTGACTGGCATCACCCGTTTGCCCGTGAATGAAAAAGAACAGGCCAGCATCGAAGTGATACTTATTGACAAGGAAACTGGTGAGAACCTGTGGTCATCAACGCCACTGGATATGAGAGGTGATAGCCAAGATCTGGAAATACAGACAAGCTCTTCTGAATTCGATGATAAGCTGGCAAAATACTTTCAGGGGACGGTGTCAATGGGAGGTCGGATACAACCCAACGGCAAAATGTATTTTGAGGTTTTGATTAAGGGCGACCTTGACGACCCCGGCCACATCTTTTCCTTCGTCATGAAAAGTACAGACAATATAGCGTTTGATTTCTGGGAGAAATCTGAGAAAGGCTTTGAAAGCACTCAACTCGAAGGCTTCACCAAAGGTGACAATATGATGTCGGCTGGCGACTGGAGTTCAACCGAGAGTGCTGTCAGTGTTGGCGCCTATGCTAACAATGCCGAGACACGCAGCTATTCGGGTATTGTTTCTGAAAACGAAGAAATGCTTAATTTTATGCTTGTGTTTGGCAACTGCATGGGAGGTATCGCACCCTTCTCCAGCTTCGGTGAACAGTCTGACGGCTACTGTCAGCCCACTGTCTGCGCTCCTGGCACAAACATTGTCTCATCTTGGAACCATTACAATTGCCAAGATGAAATCCTCGAGAGCATGCAGTGGCAGGGTTATCCTTACGGTGCATCCAGTGGTACGTCTCAGGCCACCCCTATTGTCAGTGGAATCATTGCCTGCTGGTTACAGGCCAAGCCCGACATGACTGTCAGCGACATCAAGACGTTGATTAGTCAGACTTCCCGCCATGATGAATTCGTGTCCATCGACCCCATCAAGTGGGGCTACGGCAAAATTGATGCAGCCGCTGGTATCGAATACATCCTTGGACAGACCGATAGCATCCGCACCATCAGCGACACACCAGCTTCTCACGCCATCTACGATCTGCAGGGTCGCCGCGTCAAGCAGCCTGGCCGTGGCCTCTATATTCAGAATGGCTACAAGGTCGTGATTAAGTGAGACAAGAACTGAACGAACTTGATATACACTACCATGGCACGTACATCTTATTATATTAATAACAGTTGAAAAATGAAATCTGTATTGCCGTTACTACTGCTGTGCGTAGTGCTCAGGATGAATGCCGCAGAAAGCGCAAAGCCCTGGACATTCTGGTACTGGATGTATGGAGCCGTGACAGAAGCAGGCATCAGAGCCGATCTTCAGGCCATGAAGGACGTCGGTTTAGGTGGTTGCTACCTCATGCCGATACGAGGTACGGCAGAGGCTCCTGCCAATCTGCCAGCATGGGGTGAGGCACCAGCCCAACAGCTGACGTCAAGGTTCTGGGAACTGACAGACTATGCCATGCAGCAGGCAGACTCCCTCGGATTGGAACTGGGCATACACATCTGCGATGGCTTTGCCCTGGCAGGCGGCCCATGGATCAGCCCGGAGGAATCGATGCAGCAGGTGGTTTGGACAGACACGATTGTCCAGGTGAAGACCAAGGAGACGCCCATGCCCGCTCCTGCCTTAGGACCAGGTGGCTACTATGAGGATATTGCCGTCTTTGCCTGCCCCGTATGGGGTACCGCCTGCCCCCCCCACCCCATTGTCAGCGGCACCATCCCACGTGATGAAAACGGCACTTTCCGCTCCAAGGAACCCGGCTACATACAATATGACTATGCTGAGCCTCAGACCATTCGCAGCATAGAGATCATACCGAGCGGTAATAATGTACAGTCCCAACGCCTGATGGTGCAAGCCAGCGACGACGGTGAGAACTACCGGGACATACGCCGGCTGCTCCCTCCGCGCCAGGGTTGGCAAAACACCGATCAGGACTATACCTACGCACTGCCCGAAACCACTGCCCGTCATTTCCGCTTTGTATGGACGCCCGAAGGCACAGAGCCAGGGGCAGAGGATCTTGACGCAGCCAAATGGAGCCCAGTGCTGAAGGTGAAAGACATCAGGCTCAGCACTGAACCCTGTATCGACCAGTACGAAAGCAAAAACGGCAGTGTATGGCGCATCGCTGCTCCCTACGAATCGGTATCAGACAATTGTCCCATGATGCTTACGGCAAGCACGACGCTGCCTCCAGGCCGATGGCGCATCATACGCTTCGGCCATGTCTCTACAGGACACACCAACGCCACGGCGGGTGGCGGCAAGGGTCTGGAGTGTGACAAGTTCTCAGCAACTGCTGTGAAACGGCAGATAGACAACTGGTTCGGCGCTTTCATGCAACGGCCGCATCACCACGTGGTGAAGTACATGCATGTTGACTCCTGGGAGTGCGGCTCGCAGAACTGGAGCAGGAATTTTGCCGAGGAGTTCAGAAAACGTCGCGGCTACGACCTGCTACCCTTCATGCCCGTCTATGCAGGCATCCCCATTGACGGTATGGCCGAGGCCAAGGCCATAGGAGTGAACAGTGAACAGGTGCTGCGCGATGTCCGCCAGACCATCAACGACCTCATCAACGACGTGTTCTTTGCTACAGTCGCCCGGAAGGCTCATGAATACGGTGTGCAGCTATCGTCGGAGAGCGTGGCACCGACAATGGTCTCCGACGGAATGGAGCATTACAAATATGTGGATGTACCGATGGGTGAATACTGGCTGAACTCCCCCACCCACGACAAACCCAACGACATGCTCGACGCCATCAGCGGTGCCCACGTCTACGGCAAGGACGTTGTACAGGCAGAGGGATTTACCGAGGTACGCGGCGTATGGGACGAGACACCCGCCAGCATCAAGCCCCTGCTCGACCGCAACTTCGCCTTGGGCATGAACCGACTCTTCTTCCATGTCTTCACCCACAACCCTTATATGGACAGGAAGCCCGGAATGACGCTTGATGGCATCGGTCTCTTCTTCCAACGCGACCAGACGTGGTTTCCAGAAGCCAAGGCACTTGTAGACTACGTGACACGCTGCCAGTCATGGCTGCAACGGGGCAGACCTGTGGCAGACATAGCCGTCTATACAGGTGACGAGATGCCCCGGCGTGCATGGACGCCTGACAAGATTGTGCCCATGCTGCCCGGACTGTTCGGCGCTGAGCGAGTGGCCTCGGAACGGCAGCGAATGGCCAATCAGGGAGTACCCATGGAGGAATCACCCGTCGGCGTAAGACATTCAGCCGGTATTCTCGACCTCAAGGACTGGATCAACCCGCTCCACGGATACCAGTATGACTCCATGAACAAAGACGCACTTCTGCATCAGCCTTTCAACTATAAGGTGCTTGTGGTGCCCGAAGGGTGTCTTGTCTCTGATGAAGTCCGTAACCATATCAGTGCGTTGCGCCAACAAGGTGTCATGATCATTGAAAAGCCCTATGCTGCCTCTATCCTCGAAGGGGTTAAGCCCGATGTGGTGCTGCCTGAGGGCATAGCCTATACTCACAGGGCTACAGATTCTGAAGACATCTATTTCCTGTCGAATCAGACTGACAAGAACATCAGTTTCCAACCTCTGTTCCGTGCAGACTGTCAGCAGCCTGTACTCTATCGTCCCTTGGACGACAAGACCATTCCCTATGACAAAGGAACGATCAGCATGCATCCCCATGAAGGTCTATTCGTGGTTTTTAACCGGCAGGAGGCTCCTTATCCCATGCCGGTGACTTCATGTCTGCATCAGCGGCGCCCTGGCAACAAATTGTCCTGGAGCCAGACCAGCGGCTGGGACATGACCTTCAAGGAAAGCGGGCTCACTCTTCACACAGATACGCTCTTTGACTGGAGCCGCCACGCCGATGATGCCATCCGCTATTTCAGCGGGCATGTCCGCTATGCCACCTCTTTCAGATATAAAGGCAATACCTCCGTAAAACTCAGCCTTGGCGAAGTACACGACCTGGCACACGTATGGGTGAATGGCATCGACTGCGGCATCGTCTGGACACATCCCTACGAGGTGGATATCACCCAGGCACTGCGCAAAGGCAAGAACCGGCTTGAGATAGAGGTGGTCAACACCTGGCACAATGCCCTGCGTGGACTTGACCAGGGCAAAGCACCCTATAAGGGCATCTGGACAAATGCCAAGTACCGCACAAAAGGCAACGGACTGCTACCTGCAGGACTACTGTCATCGCCGAGACTATTGATAGCAGAATAAACCTATATATATATGAAACATACCATACACATGAACATGATACGCACCGCATTAGCATTGGTGATTGGCTGCCTGCCACTGGGTGTCAGCGCTAAAGTCACGCTGCCACGGTTCTTCAGCGACAACATGGTGCTGCAGCAGCAATCGGAATGCAACATCTGGGGAAAGGCTGACAAAGGGAGAACCGTTGTCGTCATTACCTCGTGGGATAAACAGTCTTACTCGGCAACAGTAGACCAGGAGGGATATTTCTCTGTGAAAGTCAAGACCCCCAAGGCCGGAGGCCCCTATGACATATCGTTCGCGACAGCACCATCACAACCCTCCTCGCGTCAGGCATCAGGACTTGGCCTGGACTGTGTGTTACACAATGTACTCATAGGTGAGGTATGGATATGCTCAGGACAGTCGAACATGGAAATGCAGATGAAGGGGTTCAAACAGCAGCCCGTCGAAGGAACGACAGAAGAACTGCTGCACTGCAAGGACTCCAGCCTGCGTCTGTTCACGGTGAAGCGTCACGCATCGCTGGTACCTGAATGGGATGTCACAGGCGAATGGTCTGAGGCTTTTCCGGCCAGTGTGCGTGACTTCTCGGCTACTGCCTACTATTTCGGGAAGGCATTGCGCTCAACGCTCGATGTACCCGTCGGTCTGATTGTCACTTCCTGGGGTGGTTCGGCTTGCGAGGCATGGATGCACCCTGATTGGCTGAGGGCTTTCCCCAAGGTGCAACAGACCATCACGGAGACTGACGTGCAGAAACTCCAGCAGCGTTGTCCCACAGCCCTTTATAACGGACAGCTGAAACCGCTCATCGGCTTTACCCTGCGAGGTGCCATCTGGTATCAGGGTGAGGACAATGTGCCCCGCTATGACTATTATGCCCCACTGCTGAAGGCCATGGTGGAAGGTTGGCGGGCTGATTGGGGACAAGGCGCTTTCCCGTTCTACTATTGTCAGATTGCCCCCTACGACTACTCACTGATTGACCGGAAAGACAGCCAGTATCTGCGCGAGCAACAGCAAAAGGCCGAATCAATGATCAGCAATGCCCGCATGGCGGTGCTGATGGACGCGGGCCTGGAATATGGCATCCATCCACGCAAGAAACGCCAGGCTGGAGAACGGCTCGCCATCCTCGCTCTCGCCAATACTTACGGCGTAAAGGGACTACCCGACTTTGCTACCTATAGCGGCGTGGAGTTCCAGGGTGACACAGCTGTCATTGCCTTCGACCGTTCGAAAGAGTGGGTGTACTTTGAGCATGGTCCTCACAGCCAGAACTTCGAGATAGCCGGTGAAGACCGTGTATTCCATCCCGCGGATGCATGGGTCAGCCGTAACCGTGTCTACATAAAAAGCAACGAGGTGAGACACCCCGTTGCTGTGCGCTATGCCTTTAAGGACTGGGTAGAGGGCGATCTCATGCACGATGGCCTGCCTGTCAGTTCTTTCCGGACGGACAATTGGTGAGAAACACGCTATTGACCCATTTCCCACCAGTCGAAATTAAACAGCTTGGGTCCCTTGCGGCCTCTGAAGACCAAGTACAGGTCGCGAGGCTCACCTGACAAGCCGGCTGCCGACGGCAGGAATTCGGCAGAGAGCGTCTGCCAGTTCTCCCAACCACCTGTGGCAGGCACCTCCAGACGGGCAAGCAGCTGTCCCCTGATGCTGTCGGTATGCACTTCTATCCGTCCTCCGCGCAGTCCCGAAGCCACACGGGCTGTGAACTTACGGGGAGCCGTACTTCCAAGGTCCACGTTCTGCAGTTTGATGTAGTCGCCGTTATGGATGTCGCAGACATAGACACTCACCTGATTGTTCTGCTCAGTCTTCACTCCCGACGAGAAGGCCATCGTCTCGGCCTCCACACGGCGACAGGGGTTGAACGTAGCCAAAGGTTTCACACCCTCGTCGGTAGGAAGAATGGTGGGGAAAGTACCGTCTGGGTTATAGGTAAACTCCTCAACGGCCACACTACGGCCGAAACCGCCGCCTTTGGGCAGCTTGCCCGAATGATAGAAGAAATAGGAATGTCCCTTGAATTCTGCAATGCCTGCATGGTTGGTGAACGACTTTGTATCCGACAACGGCATGATCTCACCGGCATACGTCCACGGCCCTGTGGGCGACGGTGCCCAGCTGTAGCTGATGTGCTCAGGTACACCACCGGCAGCATAGACCAGATAATAGAGATTGGTTTTCTTGGGAATACGCCTCAGTTTCCTCTCTTTCGGTGCCTTCGGCTGGGGAGCCTTCATCAGCCACGGGCCTTCCACATAAGAATCCTTATACTGCTTGCCTTTCTCGCGTTCGTTCATCTTTGGCGATCCGAAGCTCTCCTCGGTCATAGGCAGCTGGCCCAGTTCTCCTTCGTATGAAATCATATCGGGGTTCAGCTTCAGGTAATAAACCTGCGGATTACCCCACATGAGCCATGCCTGTCCATCGTCATCAATCATCACCGTAGGATCGATATGATCCCATGAACCGTTCTCGAACAGTGGTTTGCCAATGGCATCATGGAAGGGGCCTGTCGGCGTGTCGCCCACAGCCACACCGATGGCCATGCCACGGGACAGCTTTGAATGGGCACAGATGTACCAATAGAACTTCCCGTTACGTTCTATGCACTGGCTGGCCCAGGCACGGTCATCTGCCCACGAGAAGTCCTCGAGCGCCAAAGGTGAGCCGTGATCGGTCCAGTTCACCATGTCCTGCGTGGAATAGATGCGCCACTCCTGCATCCAGAAGAAGTCGGCACCATCCTCGTCATGACCCGTATAGACATACATCGTGCCATCGTGTACCATCGGTGCTGGGTCGCTGGTAAACCACGTCTGCACAAAAGGATTCTGTGCACCGGCCGTCACAGCCAGTGCTGAAAAAAGAAGGGAAAACAAAGATTTCTTCATCACTCTGAGGTTTTTGTTGATTTTGCCTGCAAAATTATGGAGAAACCTTTATTTTCCCTTTCCCTATTGTTTCATTGTTTATTGAAAAGGTAGCACACGCTACCTTTCTATTAATATACGGGCATCAACTGCCACAACGCTGTTACCATCGGCCAGCAGGGGGTTGATGTCCATCTCCTTGATTTCTGTTGCAAAGCGAAGCAATGTGGAGAGTCTGACAATGATCTCGGCATATTTCTGCTCGTTGATACCTTGCTGCCCACGCGTCCCTTTCAGTATCTTGTAGCCGCGAAGGGAGTGTATCATGGAGTAGGCCTCGGCATAGCTCAATGGTGCCAGGCCGCTCGACACGTCCTTCAGCACCTCAACAAAGATGCCACCCAGGCCACAAAGCACCACATGACCGAAACGCTGCTCGTACTTCGCCCCGATAAACAGTTCCGTACCTTTCAGCATCTTCTGCACCATGACTGACGTAGCACCCTCTATCTTCATCATGCGGTCGAACTCCAGCCCCAAGTGTTCAGGCGTGCGGATGTTCAGTGCCACACCGCCTACATCGCTCTTATGGACAGGACCCACCACTTTGGCCACCACGGGGAATCCCACCTTCTGGGCAAAAGCAGCCAGTGCTTCCTTGTCAGTACTTACCATCTCGGGGACAAGCGGTATACCGGCACACTGCAGTATCTCCCTTACGGTGTCGGGGGCGAGGTATCCGCTGTCGATTCCTTCAAATTTCAGACGGTTGGTTTCACGGTAAATCACCTCACGTATCTTCGGCACGTCCACACCATACAGCTCCAGTTCGGGCGGGGCTGGCTGTGGCGTACGCATGATCTGGCTCAGTGCAGTGGCCAGGGTCACTTCGTCGCTGAAGTTCACATGGCCCTTGGCTAGGAACTCTGCCACCTCCGGTCCTGCCGTGTGAAGGCTGGGCAGGATGGGAAAGATGGGCTTGCTGCACTCCCGGATCTTCTTGTCCAGCACGTCATAGGCTTCATAGAGCTGCGTCAGGCCAGGCGTGCCGTAGATGACAGCTATCGCATCGATGTCATCAAACTTCTTCTCACAGAAGTCAATAGCCGTACCTAACTGTAGTGCAGTGCCCGTAGCCAGGATGTCAATGGGGTTGGCAACGGCAGAACCCGGGAAGAGTTGTGATTTCAGTTCCTCTGTTGCTGGTCCATCCAACTTGGGAACGTTCATTCCGCCTTTTGAAAGGGCATCGGTCAGCATCACACCAGGACCACCGGCATGTGTGACAATAGCAAAATTCCTACCTTTCAGCGCAGGAAGGGTAAAGATACAGCCCACGGTAGTCAGCTCTTCACGGCTGAAGCAGCGCACAATGCCTGCCTTACGGAACAGAGCCTCCACGGCAGAATCGCTCGAGGCAATGGCTCCTGTATGACTGCTGGCCGCACGACTGCCACTCTCACTGCTGCCAGCCTTAATGGCGGCTATGCGGCAGCCTTTGCGAATCAGACTTCCTGCATGGAAAAGCAACTTGTCGGGATTCGCCACATTTTCTATATATAGCAACTTCACCTTTGAGTCGGTATCAGCATTGAAGTGCTCGTCCATGTATTGCAGCACATCCTCTATACCTATCTGCTTGCCGTTACCAACTGACCATACGCTGTTGAACTGCAAGCCCTTGCTCACGGCACTCTCCAGGATGAACACTGCTGTAGCTCCGCTGCCACTGATGAAATCGGCACCCAGCGGATTAAGTTTCGGTATAGGAAGGGTGAACACAGAGTGATGATGATGGTTCAGCAGTCCGATGCAGTTGGGACCAATCAAGGCAGCACCATATTTCTCGCAGGTGTCCAGGATGCGCTGTTCCAGCTTAGCACCTGCCTCTGTCTCCTCACCAAATCCTGCAGAGATGATCACAAAGGCACGCACCTCCTTCTCGCCGGCCAGCAGTTCCACGTAGTCAGGACAGAACTTTGCTGCCACTACCAGTACAGCCAGATCCGTAGGCGGCAGGTCGCGGGCATCGTGGATAGCCTTGATGCCCTGAACCTCGTCTTCCTTGGGGTTGACAATACGCAGCTCACCTTTGTAGCCGCCGTTCAGCAGGTTTCTCACTATGGCACCGCCTGGCTTGTGAACATTATTCGAACCGCCAATCACGACGATGCTCTCTGGATTCAATAGTTGTCGATTAATCATAGGAATCTGTTGTTTTCGGTTATTAGTCCACTATCTGGGCACAAAATTACGAAAAAAGCTTGTAAAGAACAACGGATTTTGGAGAATTAACGCAATTCGGCCTAAAATAAAGGTAAAACGGGGAAAAATGAGGAAGTACGAAAATGAGGGTAACGCAAAATTGGGAGGATTGGTGAAGGAGTTAGGTTTCTTATTCGTAACCCTAAAATGGTCTCGCGAATGGGTTTAATCTCCTTAATTGATAACGCAAATCAGGGCAGAACACAGCACCTTTCACCGTCCGATTCTTATTCCGCAAACTGCTACATTTTGCATAGCGATGGATAACACAAAAGACAGTAGTTTTGCAGCCAAAAATTAAAAAAGGAGTAAGAAACATGAGAAGTACTTTCAACATTCTGTTCTACGTGAACAAGAGTAAGGTGAAGAACGGTGTGGTGCCTGTGATGGGACGTGTGACGATTAACGGCACCCAGAGCCAGTTCAGTTGTAAGAAGTCCATCCCGCTTGACATGTGGGACGTGAAGGGCAACTGTGCCAAGGGACGAAGCAAGGAAGCCTTGCAGATTAACCGCGAGTTGGATAACATCAAGGCGCAGATCATCAAGCATTATCAGCACCTGTCAGACCGCGAGGCTTTTGTGACGGCTGAAATGGTGCGTAACTCCTATCAGGGCTTTGGCAGCGAGTACGAGACGCTGTTGAGTGCTTTCGACAAGGACATTGCCAATCAGAAAAAGCGTGTGGGAAAGGACAGGGTTGCCAGCACCTTATGGGCAATGGAGCGCTCACGAAAGGATGTGGCTGAGTTTATCCAATCTCATTACCGTCGCACGGACATATCGATGCTGGAACTGACGCCTGAGTTCATCAAGGACTTTTCCGCTTATCTCAGCACAGAACGAGGACTGGCCAATGCCACTATCTGGCAACGCTGCATGTGGCTAAAGGGTGTCGTACTGAGGGCACACTATAACGGCAAGATTCCCCGTAACCCATTCGCACAATTCCATATCAGCCCCAACTGCAAGGAAAGGGAGTTCTTAACTGAGGATGAGCTGAAAGCCGTTGTGACGCATGAGTTTGAGGACGATAATCTTGCCTTCGTTCGCGACATCTTCGTCTTTGTCTGCTTTACAGCCCTTTCGTTTATTGACGTAAAGGAACTGACTACGGACAACATCGTGGACATCAATGGCGACAAATGGATTACCGGCCATCGTCACAAGACGGGCATCCCGTACCAAGTGAAGCTGATGGACGTGCCCTTGCAGATTATCGACCGCTACAAACACCTACAGGAAGACAAACTGGTGTTCGGCAAGATGAACTACTGGTCGATGTGCAAAAAGCTGAAGAAGGTGATGGAAGCCTGTGGAATAGAGAAATCCATAAGTTTTCACTGTGGACGCCACTCATTCGCTACATTGGCGCTTTCAAAGGGAATGCCCATTGAGAGCGTAAGCCGAGTATTGGGACACACGAACATAGTCACGACACAGATATACGCGAAGATAACAAGCCAGAAACTCAACAATGACCTGACGATGCTGGGTGATAAACTCAATGCATCCTTCAAGGACATTAAGACGATATAATGGATGGGACTCAAAAAAACTCAAAGCAGAAAGACGAATGATTAGCGATAGTCTGTCATTCGCCTTTCTGCGTTATTATTCATGCTGCGGACGTGTGAGTGCTTTCTCTTTTTCCCTCTTGTTAACGTGCCGGATGATAGCATGATTCCAAGACCTTTTCCAGATCGCTTTCACGATATAATACTTTCCCACCTAATAGAATATAAGGTAGCACGCCATTATTGCGATATTCTTGTAGTGTCCTTCGACTGACTTTCAGAATTTCAGCTACCTCCCTATCAGTAAGGAATCTTTCACCATCAAGTAAAGGACGGTAATTACCCGTGACATCCTTGTACAATGCCAGCACCTCCTTCATGCTCTCCAACACTCGTTTCACGCCAGCATTATGTGGCATTATCAGTTCGTTCATATACCACCTCCCTTCCGTTTATGACTTTCGTACGAATGAGTATCTTTCTTTCTGACCTCTACAAGTGGGATGACGCGTTCTACATCTTCTGGCTTATAGTAAGTCTTATGCTCGATTTGAGAGTATGCTAACGTTCCGTTTTGACGGAGCGTCTGCAACGTTCTTGGGCTGATGTTCAGTATCTGGCACACGTCCTGATTGTCGAGCCACTCGCCAAGTCGTTTGTCTGTTCCTCTACCAGCCATTGCCTTCATTTGTGTGACGAAGCTGTTGAAACTCGTCAGCAGTTCCTCGTAGGTACTGCGATCTATTGATATAACCTCCATAGTCAAACTTAGTTTTTGTGAATTTGCGGGCAAAGGTACATCAAAACAAACAAACGATACTGCGCTGAAAAATAGTTCTTGGTTTTTAACACAGATATGGAAATCCTTGTGCTACAAGCCTACTGTCCGATGAGCTTGCTCAACCTTGGTGTGCGGCAACTCCCATTGCGGCATTGAGGCCATAACGGGGTAGTAGGCTACCCCTATTGTGGCATTAATCCGAAGGGTGGGATTAAGCTACCACAATTGTGGCACTCCCTGCAAGCAGGGGGTATTAAGCTATCCCCTAGTGCTGCATCTGAACTATTTTTGCACATAAATGCCAAATTGTTTGTTACTTCAAGAATAAAATACTAAATTTGCACACGAAACTCCAATTGAAGCAGAAATGAAAATTAAATCACTCCTTCGATATTCTTACCGGATGATAGAGTTTTTGTTCATACTCTCTATTACCGCTGGTATTGTATCCATGGGGCTGAGCAGTCATGATAGCGCCGAAATGATAGGAATGCTAATGACTAACATTGGTGCCATGGCATGGTTGTGGTTTATATCCTTACCGCTGCTTTTAATTGTCTT
>JAEEGK010018148.1_pt1 | contig 15249 bp, 10 predicted proteins | sample 8958771 | NCBI WGS metagenome assembly JAEEGK01 (sample SAMN16246547, study PRJNA631951) | gut metagenome | biome: gut microbiome; feature: rumen; material: SC-attached | host: Bos | place: Iran: Karaj | collected 2018-10 | reverse complement strand
CAAAGGATACTGTTCCAGTTGCCTTTGCCATTGAGGAAAATGAAATGGATGGTTTGACCCAAGGTAAGGAACAGGGCGACAGCCCAAAAGTAGAAGGCCAGACCTTTATAGCGGCTCAGGACCTTGTTGGCTTTGGGCCACCAGAGTTGTAGGGCAAAAGCTACGATGAATGGCAGTCCGATAACCGTTCCGATGCGTCTCAAGATTTGCAGGAAAGATTCGAGGAAAGGCATGTCTTGGTTCATGCCGATGAAAGAGAAATAGACGGGTGCCACGAGGGAAACCATAAGGTTGCCGATGATGGAGTAGGAAGTCACGGTGTTACGGTCGGCTCCCAGCATGGTGCTCACCACAGCCACTGAAGCCGCCACAGGACAAAGTACGCCAATAAGCACACCTTCTGCAATGATTTCATTGACATTTAAAAGCCTAAGCAAAGCGTAACCGCCCAGACTCACCCCCACTTGAAAAAGGATAATCCAAATGAACAAAGGCTTGAATCTCAGTTTCGTGATGTCGACAGCCGTGAATGTCAACAACAAGATGGTGAAAATGATATAGGGCACCACCACGCTGAAGGCTGCACAATAGTCGTGTAACAACAATCCCAGCACAATGGCGATGGGTAGGACATAACTTTTGATTTTTTGCATGTAAATCCACATTTGGGGCTGCAAAATTGCGAAATTTATCCGTACCTTTGCCGACCTAAACATTTTTATTATGAAGAAGTATACTCTCATCATTGCAGCCTTGACCGTAATCCTTTGCGGTTGCTGTAACAAGGACAAATGTTCTAACGAGAACACAAAAGAAGAAACTATCATGAACACAACCATGCAAGACCTGCTGACGCGCCGCAGCGTGCGCAGCTACACCGACGAAGTGCCTCCGCGTGAGGTCATTGAAGAAATTTGCCAGGCGGGCACTTACGCTCCCACAGGCATGAACCGCCAAGCCCCCATTATCATTGCCGTCACCAACCGCGAGGTGCGCGACAGACTGAGCAAACTCAACGCTGGAGTCTTCGGCAAGGACAACGACATGGATCCGTTTTATGGGGCTCCAGTCGTGTTGGTCGTCTTGGCCGACACTACGGCAGCTTTCACGTGGAAGGAAGATGGCTCCCTCGTCATGGGCAACCTGCTCAATGCCGCCCATGCCAAAGGTTTAGGCTCCTGCTGGATTCACCGCGCCAAGGAAGTCTTTGAGACGGAAGAAGGCAAAGCCATCCTCACAGAACTCGGCATCGATGCCAACAAGTATGTGGGTATCGGCAACTGCATCCTTGGCTATGTGAAGGGTGACTACCCCGAAGCCAAGCCGCGCAAGGAGAATTACGTCTACTGGATTGAATAAGTCGTCCACACTCATCGGGCACCTCGCATGTTTCGGTGCCTACTGCATTTTCGGGTTCAACATCGTTTGTTGCAAGAACATTTCCAACGCCCACGTGTTGACCCCGATGGACTTGTTTTGCTTAAGGGCGACAGGGGCCACGATTTTATTTTGGCTCTTGTCGCTCTTTATGCCCAAGGAAAAGGTGCCGCTGAAAGACTTACTGCAAATCTTTGTGGCCTCCATGCTCGGACTTTTCCTCACGCAAATGAGTTTTCTGAAGGCCATCACCATGACCACCTCTATCGACTTGAGCATCGCCAACACTTGCACACCAATTATGACCATGTTTGTGGCGGCCATCGTTCTGAAGGAGCCTATCACTTTCAAGAAAATCGGTGGCGTGTTGGTGAGCTTGGCGGGTGTCTTGATTCTGATATTCAATTCGGTGGGATTGGGTGGCGGTGCCTCCGAAACGAAACCTATGGGTATTGTTCTCGCCGTCCTCAATGGCCTGACGTTTGCTCTTTATCTCGGCATCTTCCGCCCTTTAATCTCAAAATATAACGTGGTCACCTTCATGAAATGGATGTTCCTGTTTTCCATGTTGGTGGCTTTGCCGTTCAATGCGCGGCATTTCTTCCAACTTCCTTTCAGCCAGATGGACAGCAAGGTGCTTTGGCAGGTGGCCTACGTGGTCGTTTTTGCCACTTTTGTCGCTTATTTCTTGATTCCTGTCGGGCAAAAACGACTTCGCCCCACCTTGGTCAGCATGTATAATTATGTACAGCCCATCATTGCGACGCTTATCAGCATCATCATCGGTTTGGATCACCTCACATGGAAGAAAATTGTGGCCATGATTTTGGTGTTTTCCGGCGTTTGGATTGTCAACCAAAGTCGGGCAGCAGCCCATTAATACATATAGAGGCGGTGCATGCACCGCCTCTACACAACAAAAACAATACTATACACAACTTGTATTATTCTTTCACAAACCTTCTGGTTTCCGAAGTCTTGTCGTTCGTCAGGCGGACGAAATAGATGCCTGATGGCATATCAGAGGTGTTGATTTCCACCTTGTTGGCGCAGTTCTTTTGGCTGTAGACCAAGGCACCCATGAGGTTGTAGATTTCCACGGTGCCGAGAGCTTCTTGCGCCTCAACGGTCAGCTTGTCACTGACGGGATTGGGATAGACCATCGTCTTGCTGCCGTTTTGTTCGCCAACGCCTTCAGTATACATAAGGTGGGCGACAAAGTTGCGGTTGGCCGTGGCAATGAAGGTGAAGGTCTTGTCTTCCGTCAACACCGAGCCGTTTTCCGTCCAGTTCTGGAAGGCCCAGTCTTCGTTGCTCACCATAGTGATGGTCACTTCATCGCCGTAGTTGTAGGTGCCGCCGCCCGTGGCAGTGCCGCCTTCAGCAGGATCGACGGTGGCCGTAATTTCAATGGTCTGCAAGGCGAAGTTGGCTACTAGGTTACGGTCAAGTGATACGTTAAAGCTATAGGTCGGATTGGTGGAAACCTGAGTGCCGTTCTCGGTCCAGTTCAGGAAATCGTAACCTTCGTTGGGTGTGGCGATTACTGTGCATTGTTGCCAGAAATTATAAGTTCCGCCGCCTTCAACCGTGCCGGCATAACTCGGGTTGGCCGAAACGTTGATGTCGAACGTTTGTAGTTCAAAGTGCGCGACATATTGAGCCGATTCGGTGACGGTGAAGCTATAGGTTTGATTGGTACTGACCTGTTGCCCGTTCTTGGTCCAGTTGATAAAGATGTAATAACCAGTGACGGGTGTAGCCGTCAAAGTGCAGTTCTGCCCATAGTTGTAAGTGCCGCCGCCAGTGACGGTGCCGCCAGTGGTCGGGTCGGCAGTGGCCGTGATGGTATAGGTCTGCTGCTGGAATTGTGCCACTAAAGTGCGGTTGCCCGTGACGGTGAAGGTGTAGTTGGCACTGTTGGAAACTTGGTTGCCGTTCTCCGTCCATCTCAGGAAGGTATAGCCGTTAGCAGGTGTCGCGATGACGGTGCAGTTGTCGCCGTAATGGTAAGCCCCGCCACCTGTGACGCTACCGCCATTGCTCGGATTGGCCGACACGCTGATGTTGTAGTTCTGTTGCTGGAACTGGGCCACCAAAGTACGGTTGCCTGTAACGGTAAAGGTGTAGTTAGGATTGGTGGAAACCTGAGAGCCGTTTTCAGTCCATCTTAAGAAGGTATAGCCTGTAGCAGCTGTGGCACTCACGGTGCATTGCTGGCCTTGTTGATAGGTGCCACCGCCAGTGACACTACCTCCGTTGCTCGGATTGGCTGACACCGAGATGGTGTAGCTCTGCTGTTGGGATTGGAAGTTCGCCACCAAGGTACGGTTACCTGTCACGGTGAAGGTGTAGTTGGCTTGGGTGGAGACCACGTTGCCGTTTTCAGTCCAGTTGGTGAAGGTGAAGCCGTTGTTGGCCGTGGCATGTACAGTACAGGATTGGCCTTGTTGATAAGTGCCGCCGCCTGTGACAGTGCCACCGTTGGTAGGATTGGCACTCACAGTGATGTTGTAGCTTGTGCCGCCACCACCCACGTTAATGTCTTGGATATAAGGCTGACGTTGCGGCTTTGTGACCACAATCTTCACTTGTCCCGAGCCGACACCGCTCACTGGCACATTGACCGTACCCGAAGCAGGTACCAAAGCTGCGCCTTTCAGTACATTGTTTTGCGAAATACCGACATACGAGCCTGCTTCAGCACTCACCGTGAATGAGGTGGCACCTGTGGGGAAGGTGCTGGCATGGTTGACCGTGTTGGGGGTCGGATTTACACGGTAAGGCATGATGGAGCCGTCGCCGAGCACGTGGTAGGCTTGCCAATAATAAGTCGGGCTGGAGCTGGTCTGATAGTTTCCGGCATGGGCGTAACACACTGCAAGGTTGCCAAGGAAGACGATGGAAGAAACGGTATTGTATGTGTCATCCATCCAGATACCGTCATAAACGCCTGTAGCTGTGTTGTTGATGTTGGGCATTTGGCCAAAAGTGGTGGTGGCACCAACACCGAAGTAATAGTCCTCATACCAATAGGTCACAGGGCAGGAACCAATATAGGAATAGGCGGCTTTGTTCTCACCACGAAGCATGGCCTCACCGAAGCAGGGTTGGCTGTAACCGAAGTTGCCAGTCAAGCAGCAGTTACCCATGGCAAGGAAGTATTTGTTGGAGTTGGTGAGCGCATTCACTTGGGAACTGGACAGTTGAGGGTCGGACCAAGCGGTTTCGCTGCCGTGGGCAGTGTAGTTGACAAAACCTGTACCTGAACTTAATGAAGCGTAGCAGTTCGTATAAGGCTGGCCTAACCAATTATAGACATTGGTGAAACCATGCGCGGTGTTGTAATAATACTGCATTGCATATTGAATGGTGGGTTTGCCGACGTAATTGGTCCAATAGCTGTCCCAACCGGCGATAAGAGTCACGTTGTTAAGGTAGCTTGGGTCGGGCATGGTGTATTGCTCGTACTGCAGGATCTTGTTGACGATAGCGGTAACCTGATTCGTATTTTCTGCCGACATACGGCTGTAGAACATGTCGGGGAAATAGTCATTGTCGATAGAGCCGTAGTAGAGGTCAGTCACTTTTTGAGTGGCAGTGCCACTGGTTTTTCCTGGGATTTGTCCTGTGTCGCCGACGAGGACGAGGAAAGTCGGTGTAGCACCTTGGTTGACGCCAGTATTGTACAGGTTCTGCACGTAGGATTGGATGGCGTTATAGTTGCCACCAGCTTGTGCCGTAGTCACCACGTTCACGTCGAAACCTTTTTGAATCTTCCAGTTAATCCAAGGCTGCAGGGCGGAAATGTAGTTTTCAGGCGTGATGACAATCATGTGGACAGGATAAGCCATCAGGTCGGGGTGGTCGGTGTATACGTCGAGAATTTGGCGGTAGTTGAACATCTGCTTGTAGACGATGTCGAAATAGGGACTGTAAGTGCTCAGCAACATGCGCTCTGTTTCGGCACGGTCGGCACCGTCGAAATTCACTTCCACCTCAATGTCGTTGAACACACGCAAAGTGTTGGAGGTGGGATTGTAGCTCACTGGGTTGATGACCAACGAGCCAACGCGAATACCGCGCATCGTGCCTTGCACCTCGATGGTAGCTTCTGGAACCGAGGCGAGGCTGCGGGTTTGGTAGGCAGCGGCGTTGTAGACAAACTCGATTTCGTCAGGGTTCTGGTCCTTGCGGACGGAAGGCTGACGAGGCACGATGGTGTTGATGCCATACGTTGCGAGGTCGTAATCAGTGTAGGAATAATTCGTCACCGTGACACTGGGTGTGGCACCAAAAGGCACGGCTAAGAGTTGATGCGAAGCAGGCAGTTCGGGTGCGCCGATTTCGCCGGAGATGTAGGTACCTTCGATGGCGATTTCAGAGAAAGTACCTCTTTCAGTGGGCACTTCAATGCTCTCGATGGAGCCATAGCTGAACACGGCGGTGAGTTTGTTGAACTCGCTTCTCGTGATTTCAGCCTTCGTTTCATGACGCAAGTCGATGCGGCCATTCTGGCCCATGGCGAACACAGTGCTCAAGGCCAAAACAAGAAGGATGGATATTTTTTTCATGTTGAATAGTTTGTAATGATGGTGCAAAAGTAATGAAAATCATGTTTCATAGATGATTTTGGGAAAAAGTTTCTAAATTTGCGGCTATAAAAAACCAGATTTTGCATGAACAGACTCTATGCTGAAATTTTTGCAAAGCAAGACCCTACCCAAGTCGAGGGCCTTTCCCGATTCTTCAAGACGGGCAAAGGGCAATATGGCGAGGGCGACAAATTTTTAGGCATCAAGGTGCCGGTGACGCGAGAAGTGGTGAAGCAATGCTGGCAAGAAACCTCTTTCGATGACTTGGAAACCTGCATTGCCTCTGAATACCACGAAATGCGTCTCGCAGCCCTGCTGACCTTGGTGCAAATCTTTAAGCACGCCAAGAAAGACAAGACTTTGCAACAACAATGCGTTGATTTTTATCTTGCTCACACGCAATATATTAACAATTGGGACTTGGTTGACCTTTCGTGCTACGAATTGCTCGGCACATGGCTCTTGGACAAGGATAGAACCTTGCTCTACGACCTTGCTCGCGACGGCAAGACGATTTGGGAACAACGTATCGGGATGGTGAGCACTATGCAGTTCATCCGCCATGGCCAAGTGGATGATACTTACGCTATTGCGGACATCTTCTTGGCCAAGCCCCAACCTTTGCACGACCTATTGCAAAAAGCCGTCGGCTGGCTCCTCCGCGAGGCAGGCAAACGCGACGAGCAACGGCTGAAAAACTGGCTCTCAACGCGATACATGACCATGCCACGCACTATGCTACGCTATGCAGTTGAGAAGTTTTCGGAAGAAGAGCGAGCTTGTTTTATGAATAACAAAACCTAAACTAGCGGCGTTTCGACAGGCTCAACGACCTTAGCTGGGTTGAACAAATTAAGGTCCCTGAGCTTGTCGAAGGGCCGAAATAAAAAGACATGTTAGATATTCAACTGAATTACATCGAACAAGGCCAAGGGCAACCTCTAATTCTTCTCCACGGCAATGGCGAAGACAATAGTTATTTCGTCCACCAAATCGACTATTTTTCAAAGGATTATCGTATCATTGCCATTGACACACGAGGTCATGGAAAGTCACCGCGAGGGGAGAAGCCTTTCACCATCAAACAGTTTGCCGAGGATTTGCACGATTTCATGGACGAAAAAGGCATCCCCAAAGCCAATATTTTGGGTTTCTCCGATGGCGGCAACATCGCCTTGGAATTTGCCCTGAAACACCCTGAACGAATTGAAAAACTGATTCTTAACGGTGCCAACCTCTTCCCAAGTGGTGTGAAACCATTGTATCAATGGCCGATTGAAATTGGTTATCGCATAGCAAAGCTGTTTTCCAAGAAATCCGAACAAGCCCTGCGAAACACCGAGATGCTCGGCCTGATGGTCAATGAGCCGCATATCGAGCCTTCGGAACTTTCCCGCTTGACGATGCCTGTCTTGGTCATCGCTGGCAAGAAAGACATGATTAAGGAATCGCATACGAGGCTTATTTACAAGAGCTTGCCTAACGCGCAGATGAACATCATCGAAGGCGATCATTTTGTGGCGAACAAGAATGCGGAAGCATTTAATAAGGTGGTGGATTTATTATTAAGAAAATAATGCTACATTTGCAGGCAAATTGAAACATTGTCTGAAATGAAAAAGCTTTTCTTATCTCTTTTTGTACTGGTTATCAGTATAATGACCCTTCAAGCCAAACCCATTGACCGCAGTCTAGCCTTGACGGCGGCTCAGAAATTCGCCACAACGCAATTTGCTATGGAACGTGCCCTGCCGCAACTCGTTTACACAGGTCAGGATGAGACGTTCTTTGTGTTCAATGTGGGCGACCATGCCTTTGTCATCATCGCGGGAGACGATGCGCATCGTCCCGTCATCGGCTATTCTGACGAATCTTCATTCAATGCCTCCGACATTCCGCCTGCGTTGGCTTATTATTTGGATGGCGTGGCTGAGTGTATGCTGCAATTGCGTTCGGCTGTTGCCACGCCTGAAATTGCTGCGGAATGGAACTCCGTGCTTCAGCACGGCAGGCTCATCTCTCGCAATGGCGGTCGTGGCACGGGCTATTTCTGCCAAACCAAGTGGAACCAAGACTATCCCTACAACTATTGCTGTCCAGAAGACCCTGCTGGCTCGGGCGGACACACCTATGTGGGTTGTCTCGCCACGGCGATGTCGCAGTTGATGCGATTTTGGGCTTATCCCTCCAAAGGCAACGGCAGCCATTGTTACATTCATGAGGATTATGGCGAGATTTGCGCCGACTTCGGCAACACCGAATATGATTGGGACAATATGCCCAATACGTTGAACAGCAACTCTTCTGAGGCTGAGAAACTCGCCACTGGCACCTTGTGCTTCCATTGCGGCGTGACCATTGATATGGGTTATGGTCCCGACGGTAGCGGTGGTGGTTCGGGCACCATCCCAAGCGTTATGCATACCTATTTCGACTATTGTGATGCCAACGTGCAACTCTCGCGCAATGACTTTGAAACCGAGATTTGGAAGACCATGGTACGCGAGCAGTTCGACATGGGCTGGCCAATGTATTACGGCGGCTGTGAAAACGATGGTTGCCATGCTTTCGTTTGCGATGGCTACGACGACAACGATATGTTCCACTTCAATCTGGGCTGGGGCGGTAGCTCCGATGGCTGGTATCTCATTGACGATGCGCCTTACACACATCCCGCCGATGCCATGTTCAACTTTGTTCCCGCTTGGGTCTACAACCAAACGCCTTCCCTGCCGACCGATTTCACGGCAGTTCCCACTTCCGACACCGATTTGAAAGTACACCTCAGTTGGACGAATCCAACTACCACCCTTGACGGCACGCCTTTGAATGCCATAGAGCAAGTTGTGGTGCTTCGCGACAATGAAATTGTTGCGACTTTGACTGATGTCGTCCCTGGTGCAGCCATGGAAATTGAAGATGCCGATGTGCCGCGCTATGATGTTTACCATTATGCAGTATATGCCGTGGCCAATGAACGCGTCGGAAAACACGCCAATGTGATGAAGGTGTTGGTCGGTCCTACCTGTCAGTGGAAGATTATCATGACGACCAATTCGTTCCAAGGATGGCAAGGAGGCTGCATCAATGTGTACAATATGGCTGGACAGAAGCTTGACAGTTACACGATGACTTCATCGGCTACCGTTTCCGTTGAGCCAGCTTTGCCTTTGGGTAGGCTCAGTTTTGGATGGACCGCACCTGGACAAACGGTTAACACTATGGCTTTTGTCATTAAAGACTCCGACAATAATACGGTGTATTCGTTCTCAGGTTCCTCCGATGACATGCTGCCAGGTGTTTTCTTTGAAACCAATAATACTTGTGGTGGTGACCTTTCGTGCGGTACACCTGACAATTTGGTAGCGACGGCTCAAGACGACGCCATCCTGCTCACTTGGGATGCCGTCGAGAACCTTGGCTATGGTTACAATATCTATCGTGATGGTTTACTGTATCGTCTTATCCAAGAAGGCACAGCCTTCCTTGATGAAAATGTTGCTATGGGTGGTCATTGTTACCGTGTGGCCGTTCTCTGCGAAGGTGGTGAGAATGGTGAAACTTCCAACGAATCGTGTGCCACAGCAGGTCCTTGCTATCCACCACGCAATCTTGATTTTGAATTGACGAACAATTACAAAGCCAAGCTGATGTGGGAAGCACCGCAGCCGCACGATGGACTTTCGGGCTATTACTTGTACAGAAAAGACGGTGATGATGAATTCCGCCGCATCAAGTTGTTGAACGCTTCGGCTGTCACTTTTACTGACAACGGTGTGGGGCAGGAAGGCGACTATTACTATCGTCTCTATGCCTATTATGGAGATTTGGACTGCATCTCGTCACCAGCCAACCGTCATTATTACGATAATGTGTTTGAATTGCATTTCTATTATTCGCCTACGGGCATGGAGGAAAACGAGTCACAAGTGGAAGTCTATCCTAACCCGACCAAAAACCTTATCATCATTGAAGCAGAAGGTATGTCAGAGGTGTTACTTTACAACACCTTGGGACAGTGTGTGATGCAGAAGGTATGTGTAGGGAATCAAACGACGGTTGATTTGCAAAATGTGACCGAAGGGCTCTATCTGCTGCACGTCAAGACAGAAAATGGAGTCTTCTTGAAGCACATTGCTGTTGAGCGTTAGAAAAAACTCTCAACTCTCAACCCTCAACTCTAAACTATTTCTTACCTTTGCAGCGATAATTATTTAAAATCATGCTAAATAAAGAAAATGTACAGGAAGTCCTGAAGGACGTCATCTATTTCCCAAAGGGGGACAATATCGTCGCGTTGAATATGGTTGAAAACCTGATGGTTAAGGATAATGCCATCCGTTTCGATCTCGTCATGGAACATGCCAACGACCCGAAAAACGACATCTTGGTGAACGGTGCCAAGCGCACCCTGACCGAGGTTTTCGGTGAAGACATTGATATAGAAATCAAGGTGGTGGAGGAAAAAACAGCCCTTTCGAAGGTGAAGCACATCATCGCTGTGGCTTCAGGCAAGGGTGGCGTCGGCAAGTCGACGGTGGCGGCCAACTTGGCCATCGCCTTGGCGCGTGCCAACCAGCGTGTGGGCTTGATTGATGCTGACATCTACGGCCCTTCCGTCCCGATGATGTTCGGAACCGAGAACGAGCGTCCGGCCGCTTTCGAGAAAGACGGTAAGACGGTGATGCTGCCGATTGAGAAATATGGTATCAAGTTGTTGAGTATCGGCTATTTCGTCGATGCCAATCGACCGCTTATCTGGCGTGGACCCATGGCCACTAGTGCTTTGAACCAACTGATGAACGACACCCTTTGGGGCGAGTTGGACTGGATGGTAGTCGACATGCCTCCCGGAACGGGCGACATCCAACTGACTTTGGCCCAGCAATATAACGTGTCGGGCGCGCTCATCGTGACTACGCCGCAGAAGGTGGCTTTTGCCGATGTGCTTCGTGCCGCCATGATGTTCAAGGAAGAAGCCTTGCAGATTCCGATTTACGGTTTGGTGGAAAACATGGCCTATTTCACGCCTACCGACATGCCTGAGAAGAAATACTACATCTTCGGTAAGGAGACTGGCAAGGAATTTGCCGACCAGCTCGGTGTGCCGCTCTTGGGTCAGATTCCGATTACGGAGAAGATTGCCGAATGTGGCGATGCTGGAATGCCACTTGCCTTGGATGCCGATTCGCCGGTCACCAAGGCCTTCGACAAGATTGCACATGCGATTATCAACGCATAACTGAACAACTGAACAACTACCAACTGAACAACTGATGGAAATGGATAGAGAAACGATATTACGCAAAGTCAAAAACGTCCTCGAACAAGTGCGTCCCTACCTCCAGCAGGATGGTGGCGACGTCAACTTCGTGGAACTCACCGAAGATAACACCGTAATTGTGGAACTGACAGGAGCTTGTGGCAACTGTCCTCACAGTAAAATGACCTTGAAAAACGGCATTGAATCCGTTATGAAGAAAGTCATCCCCGAAATCAAGTCCGTGGAGCAGGCTGAAACATTGGAGTTATAAATAGCTATCAGCCATCAGCTATCAGCAGTCAGCGTATATAGTTAGTGAGTGAAAGCTGCTGATTGCTGACGGCTGAAAGCTGATAGCAAAGAAATCAAACTAATTGTCAAACATAAAATCTAACGAAAATGAAAAAAGTTCTATTCTCATTAGTGGCCATGCTGCTCCTTTCGTTGAGCGGCATTGCTCAAACGACATTTGCAAAGGTCACCTCGGCCTCTGAGCTTGAGCCAGGTGCCAACTACCTTATTGTGGCGCATCACGATGACTTTGGCGCTCTTGCGATGGGCTATCAAAAATCCAACAACCGTAATGCTGTGGTTGTTACAGATAGTGGCGACGCTATCACCGTTACCCTTGGCACGGATCCTAACAGTTCGACCGATGTATTCCAATTCACTTTGGGCGGAAACGCTGGCGCATGGACTTTATTCGATGAAGTGAAAGGTGGCTATCTGTACGCGGCCAGCAGCTCTGGTAACCAGCTGAAGACCCAGACAACTCTTGATGCCAACGGCGAATGGAACATTACCTTCAACAACGATGGTACAGCTGAAGTCGTTGCCCAAGGCGAAAACACCCGCAACAACATGCGTTTCAATCCTAATACCTCGAATGGTGATCCGCTTTTCAGTTGCTATTCCGAGACATCCAACATTGATACGCGTGTCAGCTTCTATAAGGCTGGCGGTGCTCCTGTCCCGCCCACTCCTCCATGTGCCTATCCTACCAACTTTGCGGTCAGTCATGTCGATGGTGTTGATGTGACCCTCGGCTGGATTGATGCTCCATGTGATGTCAAGTATTTGGTGTTAGCCTCGACTGGTAACATCACTGTTCCCACCAATGGCACGCCAGTTCCTGATGGCCCATTAGCCTTAAATGTGAATGATGGTATTCAAACTGTAACCTTCAGAGGTTTGGAAGGCAACACCACGTATAATTTTGCTATTTTCCCCTATACCGGTAGTGGTGCCGGCATCCTCTATTTGACGGATGTTCCTTATCCTGTGGCAAATGCTACTACGGCAAACATCGAGTATTTGCTCTATGAAGACTTTGAGGATGGTCTCGGCGTGTTTACAGCGTACGATGCCTACGGCGACCAAAACTGGCACCAAGGCACTTACCAAGGTACAACTTACGCCAATATGAATGGCTATGCTGAAGGAGCCCCTCACCAAAATGAAGACTGGCTGATCAGTCCCACTATCGAAATCCAAAGCGGTTTATACGAGGAATTGCTATTTGATTTCCGTACGGCCAAGAAGTTTGAAGGTCCCGACATTCAGGTGTTGGTCTCCATGGATTACGACGGCCAAGATGAGCCTGGTGAATACACTTGGCTTGACATCACCGATGTCTTCGATTTTTCGACGGGTGACTATGAGTGGGTGGAATCGGGCACGTTTGTCATTGATGAGATTATCCCTGGACACTATCACTTTGCTTTCAAGTACACTAGCACTAATGAGGCTGCTGCTTCATGGGAGATTGACTACGTGAAGTTGATAGGTAAGGGTACGACCTCAGTGAATGAGAACAACATTCAATCAGTCAGCCTCTATCCCAATCCCGCTCGCGAGCAAGTGTCGTTTACGCTTGAAAGCGATGCCCAAGTCAGCGTCTTCGACATGACGGGCCGCAAGGTGAGCGAGATGAATGCCACTGCTGGCGAAGCCCAACTCGATGTTAACGAACTTGTCAACGGTGTCTACTTCATCAACGTCCGCTATGCCAACGGCACGACGGCAGTATCGAAGTTCGTGAAGTTCTAAGTAAGTAATAAGTATTTTGAATCCCCCCAATCCCCTTTGAAGGGGGAGCAGCTTCATGAAAAGTAAAAGCTGCTCCCCCTCTGAGAGGGGGATGGGGGGAGTCAAATAAAACCTACCTCTTGAAAAATTTCCTCCTCATAGCATTACTCCTTATTATAAACTGGGCCTCAGCCCAGCAGGTGGAGCCTGTGCGCTATGAGGTGAATCGATGGAACAAGGAGCAAAACTTTCATTTTCAGTCATTTGATGAAAAAGGTGGCCTCGTGGTTTACGAGACTGAAAAAACCGACAAGGACAAACGTCGCTTGTGGACCTTTGCCTGTGTTGACAGTAGCCTCTACGAGACCCGCAGCGACTTGATTCCTTTGCCAGACAAGCTTAAATTTGTCGACTCGGGCAGTGATGAACATTTTGCTGCCTTCCTTTTTACTAATGAGGGTAACAAAAAAGCAGCTGACTCACTGGACTTTCTTGTGGTGAGTTTCAATCGGGAGGAAAGGACCTACCAGACCTTTTGGAACAAATGGACTGAAAAGTCGGTGCCGTTGTCGGTCGAAGTGGCTGGCGGCACGATGATGATGGCGCTTAATAACAAAAATGGTAACGGGGCACTGCATTTCTATGACCTTTCGAACAACCAATGCCGAGTGGTGACGCTCTCCTCAGGGAGTTTTGTGCTGTTTCAAACAGAAGCCTTTCAGAAAGAACATTGTTTCGTGGTGGCGGCCAAGGAATACGTGGACAAGCACTTTGTGTCCACCTCGTTTAATGTCTATTCGCCCATGGGTAACTTGCAGGGCAGTTTTAGGTATGAAAACATCCCCAATGCCGCGTTGGGTCGCATGGTCTTCCGTTTTGATGAAAACCAAAAGCTTGTTGTCATTGGCACCTTGGAACGAGAGATGGGACGCAAAGTCAACCTCGAAGGCGTGACTGAAAACTTCGATAAAGAGAGCCTCGGTGTGGTATGGATGCGCTTTGTTAACGGAGCGCCCGATAGTAAGGTGTATTTGTTTAAGGATATGCCCGAGATTGAGCATGCTTTGACGGCCTCCGACCGAGTCAAGTTGCGCGAAGAGAAGCTGAAACTGAGCAAAAATCAGAAGGCTACGAAAGGTGAAATCGCTTTCCAATTTCTGACCCCGCGCTTGACCGATTTTGGCGACTTGACGGTGTTTGCAGTGGAGGCTTTCATGCCTTATTACCACACGGAAACGCGCATGAGTTATGGCTATTACGGCTATTATGGTGGCTATCCTTACACCTACACCATATTTGACGGCTACGATTTCTTTAGTGAGATACTTTTGGCCTTTGACCAAGAGGGCAACTTGAAATGGCAGCAGTCGGTGAAGTTTGATAATGAGCTTACCTACGACCTCTTTCCCCATGCCTCCGAAGGTGTTTGTTTCGATGAGTTGGTGGTAGCTTCGCCTTATCATAACAACTTGCGATACACCGCTTTCGACAAAGATGCCCAAGTCTTGATGAACCAACAGACCGAGAAATTGGCTCCGAGTCATGGTGGCGACTATGTGGATGATGAGTATTTCGCTGAGATGATGAAATGGTATGGCAACCGTTTCCTTATCTATGGTTCGCAAATCATCCAAAACAGCAGTCAGCCTCAGGCAAAGCGTTCGGTGTTTTATTTGCAAAAGGTTCAATATGATTGAGTTATGCTGTTGAGCTATCTGAAATATTTGTTGCGACGTAAGAGCAAATATAAGGTGCATTCGCCTTTTGTGTACGACTTTATGACCAAGGTCTTGTACGATAAAGGCCCCAATACTGATTACGATACCATGTTGAGAATCAGTCGCTTGTTGGATGGGAAGAGATACGCTACGCGTTCGCGTCGCAAAGAAGCGCGATTGCTCTATCGTTTGGTCAACTATCTTGAGCCCGAGTCTGTTGTGTCGTTTGGTACGCTCTCGGCACTCAATACTACAGCATTGGCTTTAG
>JAEEGK010018147.1_pt1 | contig 15250 bp, 9 predicted proteins | sample 8958771 | NCBI WGS metagenome assembly JAEEGK01 (sample SAMN16246547, study PRJNA631951) | gut metagenome | biome: gut microbiome; feature: rumen; material: SC-attached | host: Bos | place: Iran: Karaj | collected 2018-10 | reverse complement strand
AGATACATAAAAAAAGAATAATTTAAATTTTAATTATATTTAATTATTATTTTTTTATTATTTTTTTGTTATTTAATTATAAAATTTAAAAAATTTTCAAGGTAAAAAAAATAATTTTTTATTTTAAAATTTTAAAAATGATAATAACATTAGTAAAATTTATCCTTTATCATTCAATAACCTTAAAAAAAAATTAAATTTTCACCCAGTTTTATTTTTTTTCAATTCAATATTTTCTTGATTAGTTTCTTTGACTTTTAAAAAAGTATCAATTAAACGATTAATTTGTTCATAAGTTTTTCTATCTAAAGAAGCTAAAATAATTTCAATATTATCGTCATTTTCTTTTATACTAGCAGCACATTCTTTTTGAACTAATCTTACTAAAGAAGCTAAACCATCATTTTGTAATTTTCTTACTCTATTTGATAAATTGACTTTTTCATATCCAGTTAATCCTCCTATTGTATCATCATTCTTATCATATTTTTCTAATTCTTCATTTAAATTATTATTTTTATTTGTATTTTCATTTTCATTTATATCTAAAATATTTTGATTAGATAAACTTTTATTTTCATTTAATTCTTCTTTTTCACTCTTATTATTTTCAGATGTATTTTTTTCTTCTTTTGTATTTGAAGATTTGTTATTTGATTTTTTATTACTTTTTGAATTAGTATTTTTATTTTGAGGATTATGTTTATCAAAATATTTTTTTGTAAATCTTTCACAAGCTTGAGCACTTTTATAAACTGCACTTCCTTCTAAATTATATTTTTTACAATTATCCCAAATTAATTGAATATCTTGATATACTTCTTCAATATTTTCATAAAAATTATCTTCTAAATTTTGACTTATTGTTGATAAATCCATTGGTTTTTTTATTATTACTGGATAATCTCTTAAACCTAAACCTATATAATCAACTGGTTCTAAAAATGCATATGAATTTTTATCTTTTTTAATTGCACTTAAGAAATTTTTTACAATTGAAATTTCTGATTGATTCATTAAATTTATTTTTCTTATTTTTAATTATATTAAAATTATATATAATTGTTAAATATGAAAAGAACTGAAAGCAAAGTAAAATAAAACTTATAATTATTTTTTTAAAATTAGAAAAATTCAAATGCAAATTCAATCATAAATTCTCAAGTTAATAATAATAATATAATTAGACTAAATTCATCAAATTCAATGTTTAATGATGAAGAAGATTATAATTATGAAATAGAAACAACACAAAATTTACAAGCAACAACATCAAAATTAATGAATTCTATGGAAAATTTTCCAAATTTAAACAGTCAAAAAGAAAAAGATAATTCTTCAAATACATATATTAACCAATTAGAATATAAAATAAGAGATCAAGCAAAAAGATTAAGTGAATTAGAAAAATACAAATATCTTTGTGAAAGAAGAATCAAACAATTAAATCCTAATCATCCTTTACCAATTACAGAAGAAATTTTAGAAATGCCAATTCAAAAAGATGAAATTATTGATATTGAAGAACAAAAAAATTATTATGATTTACTTAGGAAAACTGTTGAAAATGATTTATTGAAAAACGGTCTTTTAAATAAATATATAACTGCTGATGGAGTTTTAGAGTTTGCAAAGATTAAAAATGAATGTGAAGAATATAGAAAACAATTAGTTTTAGCTCAATCAATGATTAATTCTCTTAAAAGTGATGTTGAAGATTTGATTAAAGAAAATAATATTTATAAGAATGAAAAAAATAATGAAAGTAAAGATAATAATATTAATAATGTAAGTAATGAATTGCAAAAAAAAATTAATGATTTAACAAGAGAAAATCTTAAATTAAATAAAGAATTAAGTAATTTTAAAGATGAAAATTCTTCTTTAAAAGCAGAAAATTTTACATTAGATGTTAAATTAAAAGATATATATAAAAATGATGATAGTAAAATTGAAAATATAAATAAAAGATTAAATGATTATAAATTAAATTATGATAAAGTAAATTCAGATTTTGAAAATTTATTAAAAGAAAAAGCAGATTTAAAGAAAGAAAATTTAAAATTACAAAATGAAAATCATATGTATCAAGAACAATTATATTCTTTAGAAGTTCAAATAGATAAATTAAATTCAGGAGTTAATGCTCAAAGAGAAAGGGAAATTAATGATGAATATAAAAATATGTATAATGATTTATTAATTGAAAATCAAAATTTAAAAAAATTATTAAATAATAATAATAGTAATTTAATTGAAAGTAATAATTTTAATGAAAATGAAAATTCAAATTTTGCTATTTTATCTTCTGAAATTAATAAATTACAAATTGAAAAAGAAAAAATGAAAATTGATTTAGATAATGCATTATATGAGAAAATAAATCTTGAAAAAGAAAATGAAACAAATAAAAATCAATTAAAAAATTTAAATATTGAAAAAGTAAAATTGCAATTAGAAAATGAAAAAATTAATAAAGAACTACTGAATTTAAGAGATAAATATTCTATTGAATTGTCAAATAAATCTTCTATCATTCAAAATTTTCAGGATGAAATTTCGAAATTTAAATTAGAAAATGATGAAAATAAAAAAGAAAATAATAATTTGAATGATAATTATTCACAAACTTTACAAAAATATAATATTTTAAACTATAAACATGAAGAAATGAAATCAAAATATGATTTAATTTCAAAAGATTATGAAAAATTAAAAAAAGAAAACGATTTATTACAAAGAAAAAATACTTTAAATGAAAATGAATTAAAAGTTCTTCAAACACAATGTAAACAATATATTGATGAAAATAGTATGATAAAATTAAGTGAAAGTAATTTAAAAAAAATAGTTGAACAAACTGAAAATAAAGTAAATGAAACAATGCAATATAATGGAAAGATTAATTTCAAATAAGAGAAAAGGAAAATGAAAGAAAAAGATAAAATAATATTAGATTTACAAAAAAGTAAGAAAGACTTTGAAAAAGTAGTTTCTGAAAAAATTCAAATTTTGATGAATATATAACATACAATAAATCTTTTATATATGATTTAATGAAAAAATTAAAAGATTTATCATATTCATTTGATCAATTAGCAAATAAAGATTTAAATAATAATATTTTTACAAAAGAATTTGGAATTACTAAAGTTCTAACTCAAATAAATTCAATTAATAATATTCAAAATTATGATATTCAATTAAACGATCAAACACCTTTTGATACTCTTGATTTGTTTTTAACGATAATTTCAAAAGAAATTATTAATATTTATGAAAGAAATATTGGAATAAATTTAGAAACTGTAAGTAAAGTAAATTTTCTAAATGAAGAAGAAATGAAAAATAAAAATGATTTAAACACTCAAGTTTTATCTTTAACTAAAGAAAGAGATAATTTATTTGATGATTATTCTAAAATTAAAGGAAGAAATTTAAAACTTGAAAAAGATTGTCATAAAATTAAAAATGAAAATAGAGATTTAAAAAATAAATATAATGATGTTTATTTTAGATTTTCTCAAAATGAAAAAACCTTAGAAATGAATAATAATAATAGAAGAAATCTCTTTAATCTTATTCAAAAATTTATTCGATTATTTCCTTATAAAGAATTAACTAAAATTATGTTAGATATAATTAATATTACTGAACAATTAGGAAATGATGAATTAAACGAATGTTTGATTGAAAATAAAATATCTTTAATGGAAAATAATTTTAAAAATTATTCAAAGAATAATGTCAATAATGATTTAAATAATATATTACAAAAAGAATATGATGATTTAAAAAATTTATTAAATGATTTAAAAAATAAAATAATAATTAAAAATGAAAAATTAAAAGCAATGAATGATGAATATGAAAAATATAAAAAAATCTTTATTGATAAAGTTGGAAGTGATTATAATAAAATATTAAAACTTAATTGTGATAATATGGAATTAAAGAGTAGAATAAGAGATTTAGAATCTGCAATTGAAATTTTAAATAAAAACAAAAATCAAGTAATAACAATTGAAACTAAATTAGGAAATAATTTTGGATTAAGCAATAATAGTAATAATAACATTAATACTAATTATAAAATTGAACCTAATGATATTTTAGTTATTTCAGATATTAATAAATCAAGACAAAATAAAAATAGAATTAAAAATGAGGAAAATAAATCAGTTAATTTAAATAAAAATTCAGATGATAATAATAGTATTGGTAAAAAATTAGAGTTGTATAGTGTTGATGAAAATTTATTAAGTCATCAAAGATTAAATAATGATAATGAAAAAGATAAAATGGATGAAGTTTTATTAACAAATTATGATGAATTAGTTTCTAATTTAAATGATTAAATTTAATTTCTTGTTTTTTAAAGTAATTTTTTGATAAAGATTAATTTATTATAAATATTATTTAATAAATTATTATTTTTTTTGATTTCAAAATTTTATGTTATTTAATAAAATATTTAAAATAAAAAAATGAGAAAGAATATTGAATTTTCAAATATTGTTTATTTGGTTTTATCATTTATTACTATTGTTTTTGCAATTATTTTATTATTAACAAATATTTTATATAAAAAAAAATTGTTAAAAAGTGAAATCCTTTTATGTGAAAGATATTTTGTTTTAATAATATTTAATTTGTATTACATAATTTCAAAATTGGATTCTTTGTCAAATAATTCAGTTTCTAATAACAATTTTATTATTGTATTATTTATATTTTTAATAATTTATTATGTAAATATTTTTGCAGCTAATCGTCAAATATTCAAAGAAATAAATTATCCATTTTATAAATTTATAAGTATATTTAATAATAAATGGAAAAATATTTTTTGGGAAGGATTAACTTTATTTTTTATAATAATTGGAATTTTACTTCAAAAATACTTTGATAAAGAAAATAGTGCAAGAGATTCAGAAATTCAATTTCAATTAATATTAAGACCTAATCAAATTTCAACAATTTCAATATTATCTTTTATAAATATTATATATTTTATAAGTTGTATAATTAATTGTTCAATATTATCTAACTTTCAAAATAAGAGTAAAAAACAAATGTCTTTAATAAATATTTTTAATTTTATATTTAGTGTAATGCAAATGGGATATACTTCAATAATTTTTATTTCCTTTTTTATTCCAGTAAAATCTACATTTAATTCAATATGTACTTATTATCTTTTATCTTTAATTATACTTGATATGATAATAAATATGATTTTAATAAGAAATTCAGATTTTTATTTTTATTCATTAGGAAATAAAGGTTTTGCAAGTTTTTATTTTTTATGTGGCTGTAATGATTTTTATAAACCTGTAATACAAATTTCTGATGGAGAAAATAATACAATTAATCATGTATTATTAAGTAGTAATGAAGAAATTATCAAAAAAGATAATATATTATATTATTTTCATAATAATTTAAATTTTACAAATATTTCACAATTTACTTTAGAAATCTCTGAATATTGTTTAAATTTATCTATTTCTTGTATATGTTCAATTTTTGAAAAAATAAAAGAGCAATTAATTTCTAAAAATGATTTTATTATTCAGGTTAACGATAACAATTGGAAAAATAATTTAGATAAAAAAGGTAAATATTATGAATTTATATTTAATGAATCTTCTTTTAAAGATAATGAAAAAGCTTTTATTACAAAATTACAAATAAATTCATTTGATCAAAATGTTAAATATAATGATAAATTTGAAGTAAATGTAAAATATTTTCATTTTGATTCATTTTTATCAATTATTCAAAATAAAAATATAAATTTATCAGAATTAATTAAAAGTTTATTATCACATTCATGTAAGTATCCTTTTTTATTATGTAAGAATTCAAAAAATGAATATTTTAAATCAATGAAAACCTTAAGTTTAAAAACAAATGACAGAAAATATATAATAGAAATTTTTTCAAATGTATTAAATGATGATTCAAATAATGTAATATTAGAACAATATTTATCTTATATATCAAATAGGCAAACTTTTCTTCCAACATTAATAGGAGCTTTTAAAATAAAAATAAATAAAATGAAACCTTTTACAATTTTTATATCTAGAAATTCAATAATGGAAAATGTACCAAAAGAAATATTTACATATTGGCAATTAATGAGATATATTCCAAAAAAAGAAATTTTCGAAAAAATTTCCACTTCAAAAGATAGAAGTTCTATATGTATAACTGAAGATAATTTATTTACATCATCTCAAAAAATTACTTTAAAAGATTATTTAAATTTTTCTTCTATTATAACTGAAGATGTAAATTTTCTTTCAAATATTGGAACAAAAAATTTTTCATTATTAATTATGTATTATGAATTTGACCAAAATAATCAAAATGTTGAAGAATACTTAATTATGAGTAGATCAAATTCTAAAATAATAAAAAATGATCTTGAATCAAGTAATAAAAAATTTGATGAAGGAAACATTGATTTTAGAATAAGTGAAATAAAGAATATGAAAGAAGATGAGTTAACTCAAACAAATTTAGATTTTACAATTTGTAATGCTAATATAGATGGAAATGGATTTGAAAGTAAATTTAATGGAGTGAAAAGTATGATTTATTTTTCTTTTGAAAAAATATTTGAATTTAGAGGTTATTCTTTTTCGACTTTTGATTATAATTCTTTTATAAGAAAGATGATTGATTATTTTGACAGTAATTTTGAAGAGTAAAAAATATAAATAATACATAGGATTAAAAAAAATAATTTATTATTATTATTAGTTGATTACTTATTAGAAAAAAATTATATATTACAAAAAAACAATTAATGTATAAATATAAATTGATTATTTTTTAAAATCATAAGCAGAATTCAATTTCCTAAAAGTTCTTGTACATTTTTTTAAAGTCATAGAAGTATCAAAAACAGATTTTTTTCTTCCTCCATTTTTTAAATCCTTAACTGAACTTATTTTATTAATATAATCATTTGGAATAATCTCCCATTGTTTTTTATTATTCATAATAAAATTAGGCCATTCATTTAATTTTAATTCATCTAATTTTCTTAAAAAATCATATTGAAAAGATTTCTTTTCTTTTATAATATGCTTTATTTTTAAATTAAATTCACTTTTTTCAATATAAGGCTTTTCAATTTGTAAATTTAATTTTTTAAATTTCCCTTTTATAATATTAGCAAAATAATCAATATCATTATTTTTATATATTTCAATATCTGCTTCTTTTTTATGGTAATTTAAAATATTAGGGGAAAAATCTTGAAAAACTGAAAAATCCATTTTTAACTCTCCTTTTTGAAAATTTGAGATTAACATTTTTGGAATAAACTTTTCTAATGATTCATATTTATTTACATGATTTAAAAATTTCATTTGATCAAAATTTAATTTAAAAACCCAATTTTTATTTGAATTTAATTGTTCATATTCAACTTTGATTATGTATGAATATATAGTATATAAATTATTTTGATTTGTTTCATTTGTATTAAAAAAACAATAATACAAATCTTTTTTTTTATATTGAAATATTTTTCTTTGGGATAAAGAAAAAACATTTATTCCATTTTTTTCTATTGTTTCAAAACTAGAAAACATTATTTCTTTTTTATTTCTTTTTGAAAGATGATATTCGATAAATTTCCTAAAAAGTTTAATAGAAAATAAATAATTGATAATATAAAAATCCCAATTAAGAAAATTATTTTTTAATAAAAAAAGAAATAACTCTTTATCTATATATCTCATAATAGTTTTGTTAGAAAAATCAGAATCAAAAGTTATATAAGGAATAGAAATTCTAACATTATAATTTATTAAAGGAGTAATCCAAATAAATTCATATTCATTATAAAAATCATTCTTAGAATGAATATTCCTTTCACTACTATTTATATCAATTGTTTTTTTTATTTCTGAATTTGAATCACTTTCCATTTGTTTAAATCTAGATTTTCTAATTAATTTTTGATGAAAAAAGGATTCTGAATTTTTAAGAGAAATTTTTTTTTGTGTTGGTCTTTCACTTATAATAGTATCATTATCAGAATTATCATTAATATTTCTTATTAAATCATAAAAATCATTATCATTAAAATAAATATTAGAATAATCATTATTAAATTTAATTGTTGCTAATAGAAATTTTATAAAAAATTGTATTCCTTTGTAATAAAATAAAAACTGAAATGATAAAGGAAGACTTAAAATATTTTCTTTATATTTATTATCTTTGTCGTTTAAAGGAGTAAATATAATTCTTAATGGAAATATTTTCAATGTTATATTTTCTCCATTCAAATGCTCAAATGAACTTTCTAAATTTGTTGTTATATTTTCTAATTTATTCTCTTTAATATAATTTATTTTATCTTCAATAAATTTTTTATAAACTTCTTCTTTATTAAAAATATCATCTTCTTCATATTTTAAATTTGAATCATTCCATTTATGTAAAAAATCCGCTATTAAAATATTATTTCTTTTATCTCCTTTTTTTAAAGCTGTAGCACTTAAACATCTTCCAATTGTATTTCTTTTCTTTTTTAAATAATCTATTTTTTTATTAGTTGGACTTATTGGAAAATCCATTTTATAAATTTCTTCTTTATTTATTTTAACATTTGAATTTCTTTTGGTTATCATTTGTTTATTACTGATAAAAAAATTTATACATGAAGAAGAATTTTTCATTGATTTATTTTCATTAATTTTATCAATAGAAGTATTATATTGTGTTTTATTTAAAGGAATTAAAGCACTTGAATTTTTTTTTAATAAAGGATAATACATTATATCTGGTTTTTTAAATGTTAATTTTTGAATTGATTCCATATACTTTTTAAGGTAATCATTAAATAATTTTGAATTTGAAATTATTGATTTTGTTGACTTTAAAAGTAAAGGAAACTTATTTTTTCCTTTTAATGAATTTCCAGTGTAGAAATTTGAATATAAAATACGAGCTTTTTTCATAATAATTATTTTTAATTTTTGAATTATATTAAATAAGATGAAAAATTATAATAATAATTCTTATTATGTATATACATAATTTTTGATTTGAATTTCAATTCAATAAATTTTGATTACATATAAAATATCATTGGGGAATATACATATTATATATTTAATTCATCGAAGAATAATAGTAATATATGAGAAATCATAAAATAGAGTAGATATAGAAATTAATAATGATGAAAAAAAATTAAAAAATAAATTTTTCGAGGAATAAATGGAATAAAAATTATAATCAATACAAAGATTATAAATTTTATTAAAATCAAATAAAAACAAAAAAAAATTTTGAAAAAATGAAAGTAAAGTTAAATGAAGATTTGAAGGAACCATTGAATGAAAAACAAAAAATAAAAACTCGTCCAAGTTCATGTTTTTATTCTTTTCTTTGTTGGACATTCCAACTTTTAATATGGATATCACTAATATCCATATTAATAATGGAAAAACTTCACATTGGTTTTTATGAATATCAGTTATATATATTATTATTTTCTTATATTATTTATATAATATTAGAATTATGTTCATCAACATGTAGATTTTTAATTGTTAAAAAAGAAAATTTATATACAAGACTAAAGGAAATATATTCTTCATTACCTAAAATATTATTCAAATGTGAATGTTATCATTATGAACAAGTTGAATATACTGTTAGGGACTCTGATGGAAACACTCACACAGAAACATATACTGAAAAAGTAGTTACTCATAGAGAAACTTATTCTTTTCCTTATTATTCTTTTCAAGATGTAAGTGGACTTTTTATTTTGAATCAAAATGTGAAGGAAATGAAAAATGCAGTTTTTATTAAATTAGAATTGGATAAAGAAATTAATTTCGCTGATAATATAAGTTATTATGATTATTTAATGCAAAAACAACATTTTTATACCACAAACAAAAATAGAGATTCTTATATGGATATGTGGGAAATAAGAGAAATTCCAGATTTTAAAAAATATCATTTTATAAAAATAAGAGATAAAAATATTTGTACTATTGGATTATTTATTTATCTTTTATCTGTATTTCTAACATTTGCTCAATTTTATAAATATTATGTAAATTGTTATTCAGTTTATAAAAATTATAAAATCAGAAAAATAATTTCAACAAGAAATGATTTACAATATATTAAATTTAGAGATAATTTATTTCCTTTAATTCCAACAATTCAATTTCTTGATAAAAAATATGATTTTAAAATAAATGATACAAGTTTTTGTTTTAGACAATTTAAACCTGCTACTCCTAATGAAAATGAAATTCATGAAGCAGATATTTATAAAAATGAAGTTCCTTTATATCAAATAAATTTACAAACAGGAGAAGTTGAAAATATTCCTTATTTTAACGAAAAAGATTATAATAAAAATGAACAATATAAAGATGTTGTTAGATGTAATAATTATAATATAAACTATTTAATTGATACTAATGATAATTATGAACGTTTGGCTGATAATACTGATAATATAGAAATACAATTAATTCACGATTAAAATTTATAAAATAAAAGTTTTAACATATTTTTTTCTTAAAGAAAAATTTAATAAACTGAATGAATTCACAAAAAAAATTTTTCATAATATTTATTATATTTTTTATAATTTAATAAGAAAATTTTTTTAAATTTATTCTAATAAAGGAATTTTTATTCCAAAAAAATTTTATTTAATTTCCAATAACAAAAAGAGGTTTTCCTGGCATTGCATTATCTCTCATATTTTTAGGTTTATTTCCTTCATTACATTCATCAACTTCAATTTCAGAAACTTTAGTTAATTTTTTAAATAATTCAATATTATTTTTTAAAACCTCTTCTTCATTAAATTGTAAATGATCTTCTAAAGCTTCTTTACCATAATTTTCAACTTCTTTTGCTTTAAATGAAGCAAATTCTAACATTGAACTTTTATCTTTTGGATTTTGACATTTTTCAACAATTTTATTTTTGTATCCTGGATTTCCTTTTTCATCTAAAGATATTATTTTACCATTTTCATCATAAGTTTGTTCTCTTAAAACCTCTAAAACTAATTTTTGATTTGGAGAAAAGTCTTTAGCAAATAATATTTTAATTTTAATTGGTTTTTCTTCTTCTTTCTTTTCTTCTTTTTTTTCTTCTTTTTTTTCTTCTTTCTTTTCTTCTTTCTTTTCTTCTTTCTTTTCTTCTTTTTTTTCTTCTTTTTTACCTTTTTTACCTCCTTTTGGTTTTTTACTTTTTAAAACACATTCTCTTATATTTTCAATAACTTTATTTATATAAGTATTATAATCGAATAATTTTTTATCTATTGTATTTGAAATAGTTGGGAATGGAGATTTATATAAAAATTCGATTTTGTAATTATTTAAATTATTTTTTTCAAAAATAGGATTTAAATAAGTTTTATACATATATTCAGTCCAATGAGGAATAATAGGGTTCATCATAATGAAAAATGATTTTAAGAAACGAACCATTAAAGTTGGGTTTAATTTACTATAATCATCGTTATTAAATAATATATATTCATCTTTTGAATTGATCATCATATAAAAAGCATATTTTAATACATTTTTATATTTCATTTCTTCATAAGCAATTTTACTTTGTTCAATTAAATAATTAATATTATTATCAAACATTTTATCAAAATCATCTTTTAATTCAATATTTTTATCAGGATCACTAATTTTAAAATCAGGATTTTTATTCCAATTTTCATTAATTAAAATTTTAACGAAATTTTCAAAAGAATATAATCTATTAATACTCAAATCACATAAACTAGAAACAAAATTAGCATCATCAAGTGAATCTCCACAATCAGCTAAAGAAATTCTTGAAGCATCAACTCCAAACTTATCAATTAAATCTCTTAAAGTTAAGAAATTTCCTTTGGATTTACTCATTTTTTTACCATTAATTGAAATATATCCATTACAAAAATATGATCTTGTCATATAATCTTCATTTAAATTCCATATTGCAGCATGATTATATAATGACATTGTTAAATGATTTCCAATTAAATCTTTACCTGAACATCTTAAATCCATTGGATACCAATATGTGAATGAATTTCTCATTTCTTTTAATATTTTTTCTTCAATTTGTGTTTTAGAAAAATCTAATTCTTTTCCCAAAAATATATAATCAAAAACTTCATCAGTTAACATTTCAGGAGTAATATTATTTTTTTTTTGTAAACCAAAAATGTCTTCATGTAAATAATTAGCAATAGTATAATAAGCCATATAAATAGTAGAATCACTTAAACTTTCAATTAAATATTGAGGATCCCAAGGAATATGACTTCCTAAACCAAAAGTTCTACTTAAACCCCAATAACTCAACCAATCAATAACTTGTTCAAAAGCTTTTAAAGTACTTTCACTATAAGTTTTAAATTTACCAGAATGAATATATTTAATTAAGAAATTTTTCCAATCATCTTCACCATAAGTGATATACCATTGATCTACTAATGCAACAACACATTCTTCATTTTGTCTATTTTTTATAATTCCTTCAGGTTCATAATATAATAAAGCTTCATTCGATTTAACTAAATCATTTTTAACTTTATCTTTTGCGGTTTTAATTGGTTCTCCTTTATAATCACCAATATCTAATATTCCTTTATAAAAACCTTTAGTATAAACTTCTTCTTTAGCTTTTTGTAACTTCTCTTTTTCTTTTGGATTTTTAATACCTAATTTTTCAACTGCATCTTTTGCAGGTAAAGGGCCGTATCCTTCTAAATTTAATATATGAACAGGTTCTTTTATCATTTCTAAAGTAATTCCCCATTTTTCTCTTAATTTCTCATCTGTTTTAAAAAACAATAAATTAATATAATCATCAGGTGCATCAGAAGGAACTGAAGTTACGATTCCTGTTCCTTTTTCCATTGATATTGTTTCCATTGGGAATAAATATACTTCTTTATAAATTGATAAAGGAGCAGAAATTTTACTTCCTATTAATTCTTTTCCTTTAATATTTAATAAACTTTCATATTTTCTTGGTTCTTTTGTCATTTCTTGATAAGCCAAATTTATAATAGCATGTTCAGAAGTAAGGAAATAATCTCCATTATTCATTTCATATAAACCATATTCTCCATTTGGTTTAATAAAACAATTAGTTTGGCCATACATAGTTTCTGGTCTTAAAGTAGCAGCAACTAAAAATATATTTTTATTATTATTGATTAATTCTTTCATTTTATCAGGTAATTTTTCATTAAATAATAATTTCATTTTAATTAAAGTATATTCTTGAGGACCTAATCCTTCACCTTCACTTCTATCATGATCAGCACAAGGTTGATTATCACTTACTGAAAAAATAGCATTTCTTTTACCAAATCTAATTCTATTTTGTTCTTTTAATTTGTTCATTTGCCATTGAACAAATCTATCATAATATTTTTGTTTTTCAGTTGTAATAAAACTTCTACTAAAATCAATATTTAAACCAAAATCCATTAAATCTTTTTTTCCTTTTGGAGGAAAATATTCTAACCAGTGAACTGGATCTACAAATTTAGGAATTTCTTCATCAGGAACATCAATTTGTTGTAATATTTCAATTTGAGTTGGATTTTCAGATTCTTCCTTAGTCTTTTTTGTCTTTTTTTCCTTTATTGCATTTGGATTTTCTTTTAATTCTTTTTCTACTCTTTTTGCTGATGCTGCTATTGGCATTCCAGTACAATGAAATCCAAAAGGAAATAAAACATTTTTTCCTATTAATCTTTGATATCTTGTTTGAAATTCACATTTTGATAATGAAAATGCATGTCCTAAATGTAGTTTACCATTCATATATGGATATGGGAAAGTACAAAAATATTTTTTTGAATTTTTTTCTTCAAATGATTCTTTTTCTTTCCAATTTTCTACTGCATGTGCTTCAAATATTTTATTTTTTTCCCATAAATTTTGACAGTTTATTTCTATTTCTCTTAAGTGGGCTAAACGATTTCCTCCTTTTTGTTTTTGCTCATTTTTATCTTTTTCCATTTTTTATTTAGATGATTATTTTTATTTGTTTTTGGATATATATTAATTTAATAACTATTATTTTATTAGGTTTTTTACCTTTTTTTTTGAATTAACTATTTTTTTGAAATTATTATTTTTTTTATTTTTTTTCAGTTAATATGGAATTTTTAAAAATAATAAATATAATATTATTGCTATTTGAACGAAGATTATTAAATTTATTTTTCAGAATGAAGTTTTTCATTTCTATCGCTCATTAATGTAATTAAATAAATAAATAATTAAATTTAAAAATAGTATTATAAAATTTAAATTATAAAAAAAAATTTGAAAACATCTTTCAATTCTATCCTGAATAAAATATAAAAAAAATGAATAAGCCTCATAACCAAAATAAAATTTAAAATCTTTATTCATTATACATTTGTTGATACCTTGGATAATTATTATTAATTCCTTTCAAATTATTTTTCCCACTTTTCCTCAAAGAACTTTTAAAAATAGCTTTTAAATGTTCTTCAATATCAGCATTATAAACTTGTGGTTTTAATTCTGCAGGTAAATAAGGAGTATTATAAATTCCAGGAATTTCTCTAGTAGAAATTAAATGATGCAAATTTTTAGCAATATTAACGAAATTTCTTCTTTGATTTTCTTCAATTTGTCTATCTAAATCATATTGTTTTTTCTGAGCTAATTCTCTCATTTCATTTAAAGTTTCTTCATTTTTTTTCTTAGTTTCTTCTAACCATTTTCTATTAGCATAATAATCCATAACATTTTTTCTACATTTATATCCTTCCCAATGTCTTTGAATTATACTTACTTGATATTTATAAAATTCTGTCATAATGTTATCATTCTGTGTTGCTACTTCTTGTTGATGATTTGCTCTTGCTAAATAACCTCTTAATGCTTTTTGAACTTCTAATGCTTGGGCTTTTAATATTAAAAATCTCTTTCTACATATTAATCTACGTGCATATTTTTGAAATATTATCGCTGCTTTTAATTCTATATCACGGTTTTCTTCTTTCGAATTTAAGTCTTCGAAGTAACTTTCTATTAAATCTTTTTTTATGGCAATTATGTGATCTTTATATGATGACATATTTTTAAGTTATTTTTTATTTTTTGTATTATATGAATTTATAATATTTTAATTTTAAACAAATATAAATATTTTAAGAATCGTTTTTTAATTATATTAT
>JAEEGK010018144.1_pt1 | contig 15252 bp, 13 predicted proteins | sample 8958771 | NCBI WGS metagenome assembly JAEEGK01 (sample SAMN16246547, study PRJNA631951) | gut metagenome | biome: gut microbiome; feature: rumen; material: SC-attached | host: Bos | place: Iran: Karaj | collected 2018-10 | reverse complement strand
AAGCGTTTCCGCCTTTTACTGTAGATCAAATTTCTCATTTGTTCGATTTAATGCACCGTTTGGGCGGTCCCAACGGTATGATAAGACAAACGGAATTTTTCTTGTATTCCGACAAAGATAAAGAAGCCGTAAGAAAATGTCAGGAAAAAGGATACGAATTTCCTAAAATTACTTCCTGGATAAGAGCAAACAAAAACGATTTTAAATTAGTTAAGGAAATGGGAATAAAAGAAACGGGTATTTTAACATCCTGTTCCGATTATCACATATTTTTAAAATTAAAGAAAACAAGAAGAGAAGCTCTTGATATGTATTTGGATATCGTCAGAGCGGCTTTGGAAGAAGGTATCGTTCCGAGATGTCATTTTGAAGATATTACAAGAGCCGATTTTTACGGTTTTGTTATACCTTTTGCAAAAGAATTAATGAAACTTTCAAAACAGGCAAATATGCCTGTAAAAATAAGAGCCTGTGATACATTAGGGTTCGGAGTTGCATATCCCGGTGTTGCATTGCCGAGAAATGTTAACGGTATAATGTACGGATTAAATCACCATGCGGGAGTTCCTTCGGAATGGCTCGAATGGCACGGACATAACGATTTCTACAGGGCGTTAACAAATTCCACGTTTGCTTGGCTTTACGGATGTTCCGGAATTAACGGAACGTTGCTCGGTATAGGGGAAAGAACAGGAAACACTCCTATAGAAGCATTAGCTATAGAATATGTTGCTTTCAGAGGCGATCATAACGGAATGGATTTGTCCGCAATAACGGAAATAGCAAAATATTTCAAATATGAATTAAAGTATGATATTCCGAATATGCAACCGTTTGTGGGTGCACATTTTAATTCCACGAGAGCAGGAATTCATGCAGACGGATTATTAAAAGAACAGGAAATTTATAATGTGTTCGATACAAAAGCTATATTGAACAGACCTCCCGAAGTTGCAATAACCGACAGAGCAGGTCTTGCAGGTATTGCTTATTGGATAAACACGCAACATCCTAATTTTAAAGATAACGATAAAAAGTTAGACAAAAACAATCCGGGAGTTGTAAAAATAAAAGAGTATATCGACGAGCTTTTTAAAGGTGACAGAAGAAATCCTTTAACAAAAGAAGAGTTAAACTCCCTGGTGGAAAAATATATCATCAACGGTTAAAAATTTTGCCTCGCAAAATTTTGAGGTATAGAAGAATAGAAGTATAGAGGAATAGAAAAAACGACAAGATGGAATTGCATTATCCGTCTTGTCGTTGCCGTTTCCATGCCTCCATACATCTATACATCCATACCTCTCTCGTTCTTTGTTTCCAATATATGACAAGTGTTTTTAACCGGTAATATAAATCTGAAAGGCCTTACATTGATATACTTTTTTACTACATTAAAATCTTTATCCAAGCAGTAAACATCTATATTGAATCTCATAAAACAAGTGTGTATTGAATTGCAATTTTTGATAAGCAGGTTAAAAGCTTTTTGTTTATGTACGAACATTAAACCTTTAAATCTTTCCATGAAAGATTGTGCAACATAAACATCTTTATATTCTTTATTGTCGATAACCAAATTTATCTTTTCCAAAAATCCTCTATCTCTCTGCCGTTTTGTTGTTGCCGTTTCTATCCCTCTATACTTCCATCCCTCTGCCGTTTCGCCGTTGTCGTTTCCATACCTCTATCCCTCTATACATCTATACTTCAAAATTGCTTTCGGCAATTTTAAAGGTCTCTTCCGCAAAATAAGAACTTCTTACATATTTGCCGGAAACACATGTTTTTATACCGATATCCAATGCTTTTTGTTTTAAATATTCAAATTCTTCGTCGCTATATTCTTTTACCATTTCGGCATTATCTTTTAACGGTTTCAAATATTGGCCTATCGTCAAAATATCGCAATTTATTTTCTTTAAATCTTTAAATACTTCAATAAGTTGGTCTTCCGTTTCACCCAGTCCCAACATTATTCCGGTTTTTATAATAAATCCTTTTTGTTTTGCATAACTTAAAACATCCAACGATCTGTTATAATCCGCCCATTTTCTGAATTTATATAAAGAGGGAACTGTTTCTATATTATGTCCGAAAACATCCGGTTTTGAAGATAATACAACATCTATGCTTGTGGTATCGCCTTTAAAATCGGGAACAAGCAATTCTATTTTTATGTCTTTTATTTCTTTTCTTATTGTATTGACAACATTTTTAAAATGTTCGGCGCCGCCGTCGGGCAAATCATCTCTTGTAACGGAAGTTATAACTACATATTTCAAACCTAAATTCTTTATGGTGTTTGCCAACTTAACGGGTTCTTCTTTATCTGTTTCCAAAGGTTTACCGTGCGTCGTTGCACAAAAAGCACAGTTTCTTGAACAAACATCACCCAATATCATAAAAGTTGCTGTTTTATGCTTAAAACATTCGCCTATATTGGGACATTTTGCAGCTTGGCATACGGTATGCAATCCGCTTTGCTTAAAACTTTTTTTCAGCAAATCCAAGTCCGCTAAACTTATTCTCTTCTTTTCCACAACAAAAATCCTCCGGATTTTTCCATCCTTTCTACATCAGGTAGTAAATAAACGGGATATCCACCGGTTCTTCAAATTTATCCGAAACTTCAAAATCTTTCATAAATAAATCTTTAATTAATTTGTTAACGGTTTTCTCGTCGTAAAAAGCAACATTTATTTCTCTGTTTTTAAATAAACTCAATTTGTTGAAATTTGCACTTCCCAAACAAGCCCAATTGTCGTAAACGGCAGCTTTAACATGTGTCATTTTCGGATAAAAGTAAACATCAATATCTTTTTCTATAAAATAATTTGCCATTTTTAAGTTTGTTTTATCGTACATAACCAAATCGTTTACACCGGGGAAAATTATTTTTACATCAACACCTCTTTCTTTTGCCGCAATCAGTTCTTCCACCAAAGATTTTTCGGTAAAGTAAGGGTTTTCTATATATATTCTTTTTTTTGCCCGTCTTATAGCTTCAATTTGAGCATCGTATATTTGATAATCCGTCGAATCCGTATATAACAGTCTTACATCTATCATATCTTCCGTTTCTTTGTTTTCTTTTCTTGTTGATTTGGTAAACAAACTTCTGTAAGCAACGGCAAAATCGCCTCCAAGCCCCGCAAATGACCAGGATTTGTAAAAAATCTTTACTATGGGGGAAACAACCGGTCCTTCCAAAGAAACCATTAAATCGTGCCATGTGTATCGATATTCGCTTGCAATGTTCATGCCGCCGATATATGCTTTTTTTCTGTCCACAAGAAAAATTTTTCTGTGGTCGGAAACAAGCCAGGTGTCGGGATGCATTCTTACTTTTATCTTTGAATCTTCTTTTAAAGTTTTAACAATATCTTTAGGTTCTTTATAATCTTTTATTATCGGATCCTGGTTTGATTTTGAGTTTGTAAGACTGCCGATATAATCTATTAGCACTCTTACGTCTATATTTTTTGAAAGTTCTTTTAACATGGATATTATTTCCATGGAAAAAGAGTCCGTTTTAAAAATATATGTTTGAATAAAAACGGAATGTGTTGCTGATTTTGCCGATTCTATAAAATCGTTGAAAAAATTTTCACCGTCAATAAGAATTTTTAAATTTGCCTTATATTCCTTTGTTCCCAAATCGTCATCCAAAAACTTATTGAAATCGTCCATATCCATCATATCGTCTTTGTTTTCGTTATTCAAATAAAAATCATAAGACGACATAGTCGGTGCAAAAGTCATAAGAGACGAAGAAGCCGTTGAAAATAATCTGTAAACGGATGTAAAAGGGGATTTTATTATCGGTATTAAATGATTTGTAATTACAAACGAATATAAAAATTTGCCGCCCGAAACCAAAAAGTTTCCGCTTTTATCGGTATCCGTTTGGTAAGGCGGCAAAATTAAAGGTACGATACAATTTTTTTCCGTATCCGCATAAAAATAAACTATATCATTAATGTTTCTGGCACAAACAAACAACTTTGTTTTATCGGGATAATGCTGTTTTAATACTCTGACAAGACTTTCTCTTATATCTTTTGATTTTTGTTTGTCCAGCTCTTTTTCCTGTTTTAGTCCTTTGTTTAATGTTTGTTTGTCATTGTCGTTACCGTCATTGTAGAAATAAAATTCGGATTTTACCTCTTTTTTCGTTCCCAATCCCGTCTCATATTCGTAGTTTAAAATAGTTGTGTTGCTGTTTATACCGGTTTCAACAGCTATTTCGTTTAATATTTGCTGATAAACCTGATCCGGTAAAATTTCAACAAGTTCTATATCTTTTTCTCTTTTTCCTATTTTTTCGGCATCGAGTTCCACTCTTTTAATTTCATTTCTTTTATTGCCGTGCCTGGGCAACTTCACCGTAAGGTAAAGATTGTTTGCTTCGAAATCCAAAAAAAGTTTGTTTTTAATAACAAAAACTCTTGACGGTAACAAAGAATAGTCGGCTATAGCGGCTAAATTTATTTGTTCTTCTATCGAACAAAAACATACCGATACAAACAAAACAGTAAAAATAAATGATAAGAAATATTTAAGAAAACCGGTAAACATATAAAAGTATGATGTTTTCTGAGGTATGGAGGTATGGAAACAACTTAACGGCAAAAAATCTGTTGTTTCTATCCTTCTAACCCTCTATACCTCTATCCTTCAAATTTTTGTTTGGCAAAAATATTAATGTTTAAAATGTCTCATTGATGTAAATATCATTGCAATGTTTTTCTCGTTGCACAAATCGATAGAAAGATTATCTCTTATTGAACCTCCGGGTTGAATAATTGCCGTAACATTTTCTTTTGCGGCCCCTTCAACAACATCCGGGAACGGGAAAAAAGCATCGGATGCAAGTACTAAAGGATTTTTACTTTCGTCTATTTCAAACTTTGCTTCTTTCATTTTCTTTATTGCAATATTTAAAGAATCTATTCTGCTCATTTGTCCCGCACCTACACCAACAGTCTGTTTACCTCTTACAAGAATAATTGCATTGGATTTTACATGTTTGCAAATTTTCCATGCAAATTCCAAAGATTCTTTTTCCTGTTGAGTAGGTTCTCTTTTTGTTATTGTTTTTGTTTCATTTAAAAGTTGTTCGTCTCTGTCTTGAACAAGCATACCGTCCGCCATCATTCTGTATTCTGTCGACGGTTTCTTTATATATTGGTTGGGTTGTCTTAAAATTCTTATGTTTTTCTTTGCCGTAAGAACATCCAAGGCATCCTGGCAATAGTCCGGTGCTATAACACATTCAACAAAAAGTTTTGCTATTTCTTCCGCTACGGCTTTGTCCACAACCATATTGAAAGCAAGTATTCCGCCGAAAGCACTTACGGGGTCACAGGCAAGAGCTTTTAAATATGCATCTTTAACATCCGTTCCTTCCGCACATCCGCAGGGGTTATTATGTTTTATTATTGCACAAGCGGGATTATCAAACTCGTGAACAAGTCTCCACGATGCTTCCAAATCCAAGTAATTGTTATAAGAAAGTTCTTTACCGTGAAGCTGTTTTGCGGAAATTGCCGCACAGGAATTTTCTTCGTTGCCGAAACTGTATAATGCTGCTCTTTGATGAGGATTTTCACCGTATCTTAAAGAAGCAAGCTTTTTTAACGGAATTGCCTGTTGTGTTGGAAAATCTTCATAAGATAAATAATTTGAAATTAAAGAATCATAATAAGCGGTATGTCTGAAAGCCGTTCCGGCAAGTTTAAGTCTTAAATCGTTATTTACCGTTTTATTCTTTAAATTTTCTATTATTACGGAATAATCTGCGGGGGAACAAACAATTAAAACGTCTTTATAATTTTTTGCGGCGGCTCTTATAAGAGTTACTCCGCCGATATCTATGTTCTCAATGATATCCTGAGATATGTTTTTATCTGCGGGTTTTGCTATTTTTTTTGCAGTTTCTTCAAAAGGATATAAGTTTACGGCTACAATATCTATTGTGTTTATACCGAGTTTCTTTAACTCTTCCATGTGTTTCGGAATATCTCTTCTTGCAAGTATTCCGCCGTGAATTTTAGGATTCAATGTTTTTACTCTTCCGTCAAGCATTTCGGGAAATCCCGTAATATCGGATATTTCTTTACATTCTATGGAATTTTCTTTTAATTTTTTTGCGGTTCCTCCGCTGGATATAATATCATAACCTAAAGATTTTAATTCTTTAGCAAATTCTACTATTCCTGTTTTGTCACAAACACTTAACAATGCTGTTGCCATTTTTTTTGATCTCCTTATATTTAAGTATTTTATTATTATGTATTAAATAATATACATTTACTCAATACTATGTATTTTATAATATACATTATATATCTTTTTGTTTTTGCCATTCTGCCGTTTCATCGTTAATTATAAATTATAAATTGTAAATTATAAATTATAAATTGCCGTTCGCCGTTGCCGTTTCCATCTCTCCATACCTCTATCCCTCTATACATCCATCCCTCTGCCGTTTGTCGTTGCCGTTAATTATAAATTATACATTATAAATTATAAATTGCCGTTCTCAAAGTTTCTAAATGCTTTTGCTATATCTTCGGAAGAAAAACCTCTTCTTTGGAAAAACATAGCCGTTTTTCTTACTTCGTTCTTATCATTACCGTTAAATTTCGAAAATTTCTTTTTCATTATATTGATAATCTGCATATAAGGTTCGTTTTCTTTGTCACTTTCCATTACTTTTGATATTATTTCCGAATCTATATCGTGTTGTTTCAGCTCGTTTTTTATATAAAAAGGTCCTTTACCTCTGTTTTTCAAATATTCAACCAAATTTTGAGCAAAAACTTCATCGTTTATATAGTTAAGTTCAACAAATCTTGTTATAACTTTTTCTATATCCGGTTTATCAAATCCTCTCGATAAAAGCTTGTCCGATAAACTCTTTTTACTGTAAAACTTGTGCGATATCAGGTAAAGAGCATAACTCATAATTCTGTTGGAATTATTGTGTTTTAATACTTTATTAAAAGTATCTTCGTCTATAAATAACCCTTTTTTTAAACCGAAACTGACAATCGTTTCGGCATCTATCAAAACTGCCGTCTCGTTATCAAAAAAAATTTTAAAATAATCTTTTATTTTAGGATATCTTCTAATTTCAGTAATACTTGGCATAATAGTACCTTAAAAAATATATTTTAGCATTATATAAATTGCTTTGCAATTTTGAGGCGTTCTTCCATACATCTGTACTTCTATTTCTCTATACCTCAATTTTCATTTGTGAAAATTATGGAATTGCCGTTGCAATATTGTATAATAATAAACTAAATTAAGATATAAAAGGTACAGTCAGTTATGGATAACACACCAAACAGGCCGGAATGGGCTTCGAGAATCGGCTTTATTTTAGCCGCCGTAGGTTCTGCCGTAGGTTTAGGCAATATATGGCGATTTCCTTATATTATGGGCAAATACGGAGGATCTGCATTCCTTTTGGTATATTTGCTTATAATTCTTTTTGTTTGTTCTTTACCTTTAATATGTGAACTTGCTTTCGGTAAAAGAACAAAAAAAGAAAGTGTGGGGGCATACGGTTCGGTAAATCCGAAATTAAAATTTTTCGGATGGCTTAATGTTGTAACGGCAACAATTATAGCTTCTTTTTATTTCGTTATAGGCGGTTGGTTGCTGAATTATATATATGTCAATGCAGCCAAATTTGTAATAACCGATTACGATGCTTATTTTTCAAGTTTTGTTTCTTCGCCTGTTCTTCCGTGCATATTAACGACAATTTTCCTTTTGATGGTTATGTTTTTTATATTCAGGGGAGTAAATAAAGGTATAGAATTTATAAATAAAATTATGATGCCTTTATTTTTGCTTATAATAATAATCTTGTGCATTTTTTCTATGACATTACCGAATGCCGCCGCCGGACTCAAATTTATGTTTATGCCCGACTTTACAAAAATAAACGGTGAAATGTTACTTGCGGCACTTGGACAATCGTTGTTTACTTTAAGTATCGGTATGGGAATTCTTTTGGTTTACGGCAGTTATATGACGAAAAAAGAAAATACGGTAAGAAGTGCTTATATGATAATATTTTCCGATACACTTTTTGCCATTCTTGCCGCAATTATGATTTTTCCTGCAGCATTTTCGTTCGGGCTGGATGTAAATTCCGGTGCCGGACTTGCATTTATTACACTCCCGAACATTTTTGCTCAAATACCTTACGGGAATGTTTTTGCCGTATTATTTTTTGTTTTATTGTTCTTTGCGGCATTTACATCTTCAATAAGTATTGTGGAAGTTCCGACAGCGGCTTTAATAGAAAACTTAAAAATATCAAGAAACAAAGCGGCGGCAATTGTTTCTGTTGTTATTTTTGTTTTGGCAATTCCCGTAACTTTATCGATGGGAATTTTCGGGAAATTCAAGTTGTTCGGATTAAACTTATTTGATTTCTTTGACTATATAACATCCAATATATTGTTACCGTTAAACACGATTATACTGTGTATTGTAATAGGTTGGTTTGTTAAATTAAGAAACATCAGAGCATTTCGTAATAAAACGGTTTATGCAATATTTAACTTTTTGTTAAGATTTGTTACTCCCGTTGCCCTAACAATACTTATATTATTCGGAACAGTTCTGAAGAAATAAATATAATTTATTTATCGGTTTTGGATTGTATGTTTATGTTTTTCAAATCTTTCCCGGTCGGGTTTTGGAACACATTCAAATCGAACTCACCGATTACCGATAACAAATGATCAAAAACATCCGCCTGATAAGCTTCATACACCAACCAATCGGCAGTATTTGTAAAACAATAAATTTCCAACGGAATTCCCTGCGGTGACGGGTCAAGTTGTCTTACAAAAGCCGAAAAATTGTTGTTTATGTAAGGTCTTGTTTTTATATATTGCTGACAATATATTCTGAACAACCCGATATTTGTAAGGTATCTTCCGTTATATATTGTGTCTTGTGTGTTATGTTTTTTATTGTATTCTGCAATATCTTTTTCTTTGCTCTTAATATAATCCTGTAACAGTTCGAATTTCTGCATTTTTTTTATCATTTGTTCATCGGCAAACTTTATACTTTGCATATCAACATAAAAACTTCTTTTTATTCTTCTTGCACCCACTTTTTGCATTTCTCTCCAACTTTGGAAAGATTTGGATATCAAATCGTAAGCGGGGATTGTAACAATTCTGTTATCCCAGTTTTTTACAAAAACCGTCGTTAAAGATATATCAATAACATTTCCGTCCACACCGTAAGCCGGCATTTCTATCCAATCTCCGAGTCTTATCATTTTGTTCATGGAAAGCTGCCAACCGGCGGTAAGACCTACAATGGTATCTTTAAATACTATCATTAAAACGGACGCCATTATTCCGAGAGAAGAAATAAAGTACATCGGTTGTTTTCCGATTGTATATGCGAAAATTATTAAAAATGCAAAAAAGTTTAAGAATATTTTAACAAACTGAATAAACCCTTTTATGGGAATTTCGCGGCCGGTATCGTGAATTATTTGTATGATTGTTAAAACTTTATTAACTATAAGAACAATACATACCAAAAAGTATATGTTAATCAGTTTGTTTACTATATGCCTTATATTTTCATATTCGTCCGGGAAGAAAAGGATTGAAATAAAATTTGCTATAAATCCCGTAGCTACATAACCTATAACCGAAAATATGTTGGCTTCTCTTATAGCATAAACCCATTTTATACTTTTCAATTTGAAATATTTGCTGTTTATATAAAGTTTCGAAATAAATTTGGAAAAGTACCAAACAATAAACGACAATAACAGAAAAAGCAATATGGCCGTTATTGTTGCCGTAGTTTGAACATATTGTTGCGGAAAATTAAGTTTGTTTAATAAGAGTATTATATAATTCATAATGGAATTATTATACAAAAAAATTTTTAATTTTTTTAGCGAAACGGATTTATCTTTTAAATTCTAACTTCGTATTTTGCTCAATCGAGTACCAACCGCTATCGCTTTATTTAAGGAGTTACTAACTAATGGCAGTGCCAAAGTTTGTGAGATATTTTTTGTTACAAAGAGGCGGAGCTTTGAAGTAATAGTTGATACCATTACAAAAAGCTACAACGAATTTGTAATAAAAAAGAGCCACAAGATTTAGTGCTGATATTGGTTAATAACTCCTTCGGTACACTTCATTCACAAAATACTTCGGTATAATTTAAAATCTTGAAATCCTTTGATAGCCAAAACGGCAATTGCTTTTGTCGTGGTTGTTTTGTCGCTATATTATTAATACAGAACTTGTCCCGCCTCAATATCCAGTTTCTTCTCTATCTCCTGATAGTTCGGCATATACTTCTGTAAAAAGTTATAAAATCTTTTTTTGTGTCCGGGATGGACAAGGTGTGTAAGTTCGTGAAGAATAACATAATTTATACATTGGTCGGAAACTTTATATAAATGTAAGTTTAATGTAATTTCGGCGGTTGTAGGTCTGCAGCTGCCCCATTTACTTTTTAACGGTTTTACTTTTAATGTAGGTTGGGGGATATTATATTTCTTAAATATCGGCAAAAATTTGTCCATCACTTTTTGAAAATACAGTTTTGCTTCCGTTTTAAGAAATTCGTTATATTGTTTTTGTATATAACTTTTATCTTTGGCATTTTTCGAGTATATGTATAAATTAAATCCGTCCAACACAACTTTATCGTTCATACTTTCATAAATATAAACTATGTACTGGCTGTCCAATATTTTTACCGTTCCACCGTTGGTTAAATCATCTTTTATATTTTCTTCTTTGGCTTTTTGAAATTTGTTTATATTTTTCTCTATCCACTTTTTAGTTTTGGTTGAATTTAAAAATCTGTAAATTGTTTCTATATCCTGTTTTAACGGTATGGGAACAACTATATTCAAGTCGGGAGAAATCTTTATGTAATAATTTCTTATATTTTTCCTTTCTATATGAACGGGAACGGATTTGTTTTCCGATAATTGCAAATTATAAATTTCTTCTTCCATAATTTTTATTTATAAACTTCTTTTAACATTTTTATTTCTTTTGCATAACCGTCTGTTTCGTTTGGCGTTTCCAAATAGAAAGGTAACTTTTTTAATTCAGGATGATTTATCACTTTGGCAATTGCATCAAGCCCTAAATGCCCTTCTCCTATTTTTTCGTGTCTGTCTTTATGAGAAGCAAACGGATTTTTTGTATCGTTTAAATGTATTGCTTTTAATTTTTCAAGTCCGATAACTTTATCAAACTCTTTTACAACATCATCCAAATTGTTAACTATATCGTAACCGCCGTCGTAAATGTGGCAGGTATCCAAACATACTCCGACCTTATCTTTCAGTTCAACCAAATCTATTATTTGTTTTAATTCTTCGAACTTGGAACCTATTTCGCTGCCTTTACCGGACATTGTTTCAAGTAATACAGTTGTAGTTTGTTCTTTCTTTAGTACTTCATTTAAAGTATCCGCTATTATTTTTATTCCCGTATCTGTTCCCTGTCCTACATGGCTTCCGGGATGAAAATTGTACATGTTGCCGGGAGTATATTCCATTCTTTTTAAATCGTCCGTAAATATTTCTTTTGCAAGGTCTCTGACTCTTTTGTCGGCGGAACAAGGGTTTAGTGTGTACGGAGCATGAGCAAGAATTTTTGCAAACTTGTTTTCTTTTATAATTTTCAAAAACTCTTTAACATCCTGTTCGTCTATATCTTTTGCTTTAAATCCTCTCGGATTTCTTGTAAAAAACTGGAATGTGTTTGCACCTATTTCTATGGCCTGTTTTGCCATTGCCGTATAACCGTCCGAAGCGGATAAATGACACCCTATATTTAACATTAAACTACTCCTTTTTTGTTTATATTATACATTATAAATTGCCTTTCTGTCGTTGTCGTTTCTGTTCGCCGTTCAGTCGTTAATTATAAATTATACATTATAAATTATAAATTGCCGTCTTATCCATTCCATTATCAAATCAACAATATAATCTTGTTGCTGTTGTGTCAGTTGTGTTCCAACAGGGAACTTGTGCCACTTGTTTATACATTTCCTGCAACATGTTGCCGTAGCATGTTGAGCAATAAATACGGGATGTCCTTTCATGGGAGTTTGTTTACCGTCGTTGGCAACAAAGGCGGGGGCAACTCTTTTGGAAATAAAATCTTGTGCATGGGTTTTTATTGTTTCAAACCCTTTTTGATTTATGTAGTCGATATCTTTCTGTTTCAGTTTAAAACTGCTTCTGAATTTAGATTTAGATAATCTGTCTAAAATATCCATATATCCAGCCCTCTATACATCTATACCTCTATACCTCCGATTTTCAAGTTCTTTTCATTTTCTTAATCATTTCTTTCATCTTTTTATCAACTCTAAGCGATTCGCATATTTTTTGTAACGATTTGTTGTATGTCCAATCGTCAAGATTGTTTTTCTTTAAATAGTTCATTGTTTTATCAGGAAATTTTACAAATGCTGCAGATATTGTCCAGGCAACAGCCATTTTAACATAGTAACCGTCATGTTTAATGTTGTCTAATATTGTTAAAACATCATCTATATATTTTTCGTCCGTAAAATAGTCTAACATCATAACAGTCGCAAATCTGAGTTCAAACTCTTTTTTTGATTTCAAATATTTTTGTATAAATGTCCAAAAAGTTTCTTTGTTTTTGTTTACTGTTTTCAGTCCCGAACAAAAAATGTCGCATACAGCCCAATTATCTATTTTGGGAACAAAATCTTTTATTATCGATAACATTTCTTTTGTGTCGGTGTTTTTCAGCAACCCTATAAGCATACCTTGTAACATAACTTCTTCATAATAAACGGTTTTGTTAAAAGAAATGTATTCTTTTATGTTTTCCTGTTTTGAAAGTTTTTTTGCATAGGTTCTTAAAACGGGTATTCGAACACCTATAATGTTGTCCGTTCCGGGACACAGCGAGGAATGAAACTCTTTATATTTTTTGTCCTGCAAATTTAATAAGTCTTGTCGAATTTTTTTGTACATGCCTTTTATAAACCTTCTTTTATCTTAATTATTTTGGTGTACGATTCGTCTATCCTGTCTTGTGAAATTTTGCCTTCTTTTACGGCATTAAATACTATATCGTTAAACTTTTTTGCTATACCTTCTTTATTGTATTGAGTGTTGTTACCGAAAACCAAAACATCAATACCGGCATTTATTGATGTTATTATGCTGTCTTTTAAACTGTAGTTGCCCGATATTGCGCCCATTTGCATATCGTCGGTAAACACAATACCTTTAAATCCTATTTCATTTTTCAAAAGGTCTGTCACAACATTTTTAGACATCGTTGCGGGATAATCTTTATCTAAATTTTTGTTGTAAACATGTGCAACCATAACACCGTTCAATAACTTTTTTTTGTTTAAATAAATGTACGGTTCAAGTTCTTTCTCCGTCCATGTGGTAGAAATGTCCGTAAATCCGTTATGTGAATCGGCCAGTGCGCTGCCGTGACCGGGAAAATGTTTTGCAACGGCTAAAATGTTGTATTTCTTGTGTGCTTTTATGTATTCCCGTGCATGTTTTGTTACTATGTCAGGATCGTCCGAAAAAGAGCGTCCCATTTTGTATATAATCGGCGAATTTTTGTTTACGGCTAAATCCACGCACGGAGCAAAGTTTACATTTATGCCTAACTCTTTTAAAGTTTTGGCAATTTTTTTTGCTTGTTTGTATGTAAGTTTTTTGTTGTCTTTTTCGCCCAGCTTTTTGTGCGATAATGTTTCCGCATTAAAGCCCATTTCCGATGGTAACCTTGAAATTCGGCCGCCTTCCTGGTCTATTGAAATAAACAGTTTGGTCGGGGAAAGCTCTTTTATTTGTTTTATCAGCGCTTTCAGTTGTTCGGGCGATTTTATGTTTTTTGTGGTATCTTTTTTCTTTGCTCTTACTTTTGCGGCATCTTTGGAAAATATTATCACTCCGGAAATTCGTTCGTTTATCAAATCGTCATAAACAGGGTTGTTTTCCGTAATTTTCGTTCCGTTAAACCCGATAATTATCATTTGGGAAATCTTTTTCCGTAAAGATGTGTCATCGGCAAAAGATATTGAACAACAAAATAACAGTATTAAAAATAAAATTTTTTTCATGGTTCTATTATAACAAAAATTGATAATATTAATTTATTATTCTATAATTTTCCGGTAATTTTCAGGAGAAAAACTTATGTTTAAAAAACTTTTTTTCAGTAATACAAGAAAACCGAAAGGGTTTTTGGGTAAAATAATGATAAACAGAATGAACGAAGGTCATGCAAAACTTTCCGATTGGGGACTTTCGCACCTAAACAACATTAACCCGTCACAAGTTGCCGATTTCGGGTGCGGCGGGGGAATAAATGTGGCAAAATTAATAAAAATGTTTCCATCCGCAAAAGTTACCGGTTTTGATTATTCGTCCGTTTCCGTTAAAGAATCCAAAAAAGTTAATGCACGGGAAATATCTAACGGTGTTTGTGATATCGTTCAGGGCGATGTTTCCAATGCACCGTTTGAAAATGAAACTTTCGACCTTATAACAGCATTTGAAACAATCTATTTCTGGCCCGGTCCGTTAACAAGTTTTAAAGAAGTGTACAGAACGTTAAAGCCCGGCGGAACGTTTCTTATTGTTAACGAGTTCGACGGTATCAGCGAACGTGAAAAAAAGTACGAACAAATGATAGACGGTTTAAAACTGTTTTCCAACCGGGAATTGATGAATTATTTAAAACAGGTCGGGTTTACAGGGGTGTTGTTGTTTCATGAGGAAAGTAGGCATTGGGTTTGTGTGATTGCTAAAAAGTAAATTTCTATAACGAACGAATATTTTGGACTACACTTTTGTATTTTAAAATCTTATGTACCGCTTACGCGTAAAGTACACCGCAACTTTAAAATACTTCAGTTCGTCTCAAACTATTCGTTCTTTTTTAACGACAAACGGCAAACGACAAAGACTTCAATTCTTTCCAACTCTTATAATTATACATTGTAAATTATAAATTATAAATTATAAATTGTTGTTTTAAGTTGCTTCATTCTAACACAAAATCTTAAGGTCTTTAACGACAAAACAACCACGACAAAAGCAATTGCCGTTTTGGCTATCAAAGGATTTCAAGATTTTAAATTATACCGAAGTATTTTGTGAATGAAGTGTACCGAAGGAGTTATTAACCAATATCAGCACTA
>JAEEGK010018143.1_pt1 | contig 15252 bp, 8 predicted proteins | sample 8958771 | NCBI WGS metagenome assembly JAEEGK01 (sample SAMN16246547, study PRJNA631951) | gut metagenome | biome: gut microbiome; feature: rumen; material: SC-attached | host: Bos | place: Iran: Karaj | collected 2018-10 | reverse complement strand
AATTGTTCTTCTTTAACTTCATTAAATTTATATAATTTTAATACAAATAATTTGAATAAATTAGGAAATATTTTAAAGGAATGTTAAATAATTTTAACGATTATTTACCTAATTTTTAAAATCTTTTTTTTTTTCCTTTTTTCAGATAAAGATTTTTTAATCAAATGAAATAATTAATTTTTTAAAGAATCTCTCATAATTTAATTTATAAAGTATGATGTCTTTTAAAAATTTTAAAAAATTGAATTATAGTATTATATTAAAAAAGTAATATCCAAAAATTCAAAAAGAAAATATTAATAAAGAAGATATCATTTAAATACATTAATAATAAAAGAATAATAATACTATATAATTTAAAGATATAGTCAAAATTGAATTCATTTTAATGAAATTTCATAATTTTAATATTCTCTTTGGGAAGATATATCTAGTATATCTAGTGTTATTAATAAAAAATTTAATATAGATGATTTTTTTCCATTGTTTTTTCATAATATTATAAATATTTATTGATAGTTTATTTCAATTTAATAACTTAATAATAATATCTCCTTTTCCTTCAACATTAGTAAACATTTATAAAGTATAATAATCACTTTATTCCATTATGAATCTAAATAAAACTTTTCAAATATTTTCTAATAAAAATACACTCATTCAAATATAGTACATATTCTAATTAAAGAAATATAAAAATAACCAATAAAATAAATATCATTTAAAAATTACAATATTATTTCAGTTTCCAAAGGAAAAAAGTTATTCTATCTTTTTTTACTTTGGTAAATTTTCCATAATTGTAAAGATGGCTCAAATTTTACTCCAATTAAAATTAATTATATTTAGTAATTCATATATTTAATTATCCCATATGAGCAGTTTGTATTATTTTAATATAATATTATTGTGTTTCCCGGGGTTTGAAAAAACTATAAGTTCATTCAAGGAAAATAAATAAAGGAAAAAAGAATTATTTAGTTCCTCTTTTATTAATAATAATCTTTATTTATTTATTTTTTAATTATATAATTATTTTAAAAATAAAGAGATTTTGAGAATTGCTCTGTGAAAAAAAGACACGAAAGAAAAATTTATGTAACTTATTATTATAAAGAATAGACTTAAATTGATAAAAATATTTTGTATAGTTTTATGTACACTCATCGATTCTATAATGGAGTTTTATCACGTTAAGAAAAAGAATTAAAAATTATTTCAATTATTTGAAAATGGATAAAATGGAAATTGAAGTGTTAAATGAAGATGTTTTAGATTTGTGGAAATGATGAAATTCTAAGGAGAAAGTTTTTATATTAATCAAAAATCATCGATATTTTCTTTTAAAATATGTTTTTTTAATTATTAAAGTTTTAATTAATTAAAAGTGAAACTTTATTCTTATAGTTCAAAAAAAAGCAATATGAAATTACAAAACATAATTTATTTATTGAATAATAAATTGAATAAAATTAAAAAATAATAAAAACACAACAAAAGAAAAAATTGAAAATGATTATCAATAATTTTATAATAAAATTATGAATTTATTTTTTTTAAGTTATTACTTTATTATTTTTGACCAATAAATTGTTTATATTTCAAACAACAGAAGAAAAAATAAAACTGAATTTATGAATTATAAAAAATAAAATTTAAATTTGAAATGAGAAATAAATTAAATGGAAAATGATAATTAAAGATTATTTAGAATTAAATGATTATCTTTTTTTATTTCATAATCATTAATCAATTGATTTAAAATTTTATTTATAAAAAAAAAAATGTTAAATTTAAAAAACATAAATTCAATAAAATGTCCGGAATGTAAAAAAACTCCAATAATTAAAGTAAATATAGAGAATAATACAATTCTAATTAAATATAAATGTCATCAAAATAAATTTGAAGAAATTTCTCCAGATAAATTTATAAATTTTTTATGTGTAAAATGTGAATTGTGTCAAAGATGTTTGCCAAATTTAAATTATACATGTTATTGTGGTAACTTTTGTAAAGATGATTATTTATATCATCTTTTAATATCAAAACATCAAAATATAAAGGTGGATGAAGAAAAAATTGAATTTAATAATGAAGAAAAAATTGAATTTAATAATGAAGAAAAAAATGAATTTAATAATGAATCTTTTAAATTTTTTTGTTTTAGTTGTAATACTATTTTACATGAAAATTTTAATATAGAGGAACATAATAATCATTATTTTATTGATTATAATACATTAATTAATCTCTATAATAATTATAGTAATTTTATATCTAATAATATAAAAAAGATAAAAAATTTAGATAAGACATTAATTCACTTGTTATATTCAATATTTTATATTTCTGTTAATTCTTTTCAAAAAGGATTATATAATTATTATCTTAATATTGAAAATATGTTTTTTACTTTGATTTATTATTTTGCAGATAATAACATAAATATTGATAATAAAAATATAAAATTTAACTATATTATTATGAATAATTCAATTTATTCAATAAACCAAAATAAATCAATATTAAACAAAGAATCAGAAATAATGAAAAAATTTGAAGGGAAATGTGATGTATATTTAAATCAAATAAAACAAAAATCTATTTTAGAATATACTTTTGAAAAAGAAGGAGATTCAAATATTATTTTATTATTAAATGAATTAATATCATCTGCTAAAAATATGTTTTTAGATTGTCCTTTATTAACTTATATAGATTTATCAAATTTTAATACTGGTAATGTTACAGATATGAGTTATATGTTCTATGAATGTTCTTCTTTAATTTCTTTAAATTTATCTAATTTTAATACTAATAATGTTAATAATATGAGAGGGATGTTCGGCAATTGTTCTTCTTTAACTTCTTTAAATTTATCTAATTTTAATACTAATAATGTTAATAATATGAGTTATATGTTCTCAAATTGTTTTAAATTAACTTCTTTAAATTTATCTAATTTTAAAACTGACAATGTTAATGATATGAGTAATATGTTCTCTTATTGTTGTTCGTTGACTTCTTTAAATTTATCTAATTTTAATACTATTAATGTTGAAAATATGAGTTATATGTTTCATTATTGTAATAAATTAACTTCTTTAAATTTATTTAATTTTAATACAAATAATGTTACAAATATGAGTTTTATGTTCTATGAATGTTCTTCTTTATATAATATAGATTTACTAAATTTTAAAACTCATAATGTGAAAGATATGAATAAGATATTTTATAATTGTTCTAAATTCACTTCTTTACATTTATTTAATTTTAATACAAACAATGTAATTTTTACATGTTATATGTTTTCTGATTGCTTATCTTTAACTCAATTAGATTTATCAAATTTTAAAACTGATAATGTTAAAAATATGAGAAATATGTTTTCTTATTGTTCTTCTTTAACTTCTTTAAATTTATCTAATTTTAAAACAGATAATGTTACAGATATGAGTTATATGTTTTATAATTGTTCCTCTTTAACTTCTTTAAATTTATCTAATTTTAAAACAGATAATGTTAATGATATGAATCACATGTTTTATAATTGTTCGTCTTTAAAATCTTTAAATTTATCTAATTTTAATAATACTGAAGTTAAAAATATGAATTATATGTTTTCTTATTGTTTAAGTTTAACTTCCTTGAATTTATCATATTTTAATTCACATCAAGTTAGATATATGAGTGGAATGTTTTTTAATTGTTCTTCTTTAACTTCTTTAAATTTATCTAATTTTAAAACAGATAATGTTTTAGATTTGACCAAAATGTTTTATAAATGTTCTTCTTTAAATTATTTAGATTTATCTAATTTTAAAATTCAGACAGATAACTTGTCTGATATTTTTGGGGGTATTAAAAATGATTGTCAAATTAAATGTTCTGATCCAATAATAACTGAGGCATTTGAAAAAAGGAATAATAAGTGTTATTTATTCTAGAGTTTAAATTATAAAATTTTTATTATCATCAATTTTTAATATATTAATCAATTAAAAAAACAAAAATTTAATTTGATGTCTTAAAACAAACAATAATTTTAAATTTTCCTTGATTATATATTCTTTATGAGTTATTAAAGGAAAAAACATAATTTGAAAATTAGTTCATAATTAAGTAACTTATTAATTTATTTTTGATTTTATTGGTTGATATAAAATTATTTAAATAATATATTTATTTTTTATTTTAATAATTTATATAATTGTTAACAATTTCTTTTTTTAATTTATTTGTATTATTATTTACTTTAGAATATCCTTTTTTATTAATTTTCTATTTATAATATTTTGTAATTTTTATAAATAAAACATAGATTAGAAATTAAATAAAAAATAAAACATTTTAAGATAAGTTAATTTCATTAAGCTAAATATTTTTGATAATTGAAATTAAATTATTATTTTGGAATAAAAACTAATGAACAATTATTATTCAAGAATATATTATATTAAAAAAAAATTCTTAAAATAAGAAATATAATGAAAATTAAACATTTTTTCTTTTATTTATTTTAAAATAAATGAAAATAAAGGATTTTAATTTAATTTCAGAAAATAAAAAAATCTAATATAATTTTAAACTTTATATATATATTAATAAAAAATTAATAAATTGAATACTTAAATGAAAATAAATGATAGTTCTCCAACATACATTCCTTTAATTTCAAATATAAGAACTCCAATTACTCCAAATGAAAAAATTCAGAATGAAAAAAAATATTATTTTTATTATGACAATTCCAATATATGTCAATATTATGGTCAAGGAAATATTGAAAAATGTATTTTTCTTTTATTTTTTTTAATAACTTATACATCAACAATACTTTATTATTATATAAATATAATCGGAAATTTTTTATTTTATTTCTTAATATTAACATTATCAATAGATTCATTATCTTTTATTTTTTATTGTTATTTTCTTTATAAATTAAAATCAGATGATATTTTTGAAAAAATTTCAAGTATATTAATTCAATTTAATGATACTTTAATAATTATAAATTCAATATTTAAAACATTTATTCTTTCAATAGTAAGTGTAACTTTAAAAAATTGGATTCCATTTTTATTATTTTCATCAAAATATATTCTTGATATTTATTTAATGTTAACTTCTATTAAAATATTTATGTTTTGTCCTGGAGTAAGAAGTTTTCAAGAATTTACTGATAAATTTATTTTTTATTTCAAAACTTATATTTTATGTTGTGAAGTTGAATTTGAACAAGAAAATGAAACTTATGGAAAATTCGATGATAGTGAATCTTTTTATTAATTTAATATTTTATTTAAAAAATATAATAAATTTTCAGTTTTATTTTTTTGAAAAAAAAATATAAAAAAATTAATTATAAAATTATATTTTTATTATTTATATTTTTAATTTAAGTTAATTAATTGAATTTTAATTTAAATTATAATTTAAAAATAAAAAACATAAAAAAACCCACTAATGTCAGAAAATAAAAAGCATTTAAAAAAGTCAAAAAAAAATAATTTTCAAGAAGTAGCATTTAAATTTCCAATAGAAGGTTCATTTTCAAAAGTTGAAATTCCATTTGCGTTTCAAAATAATTTAGAAGAAAATAATCCAGGAAATAAATTTCATTCATATATAAAAATAAAAGACACTCCAACACTATATATTGATATTTCAACAAATTCAAATGTAGATAAATTATTATTATCTTCAACTATAGAATCTTTAAAAGCAAATAATAGACAACAAGAAAATAAATTACAAAATTTAGATTCTAAAATTAATTCTATTAAAAATGAAAATGAAAATATTAGAGAAGAAATCACAAAATTAAAAGAAGATATTTTAATGAAAGAAAAAAAAATTTCTTATTTAAATTTTACTTATAATCAAAATGAAGAAAAAACAAATAAAATGTTATTTGATATATCCAATAAATTAAAAGAAAAAGAACAAATTTTAAAATCTTTAAAAGAAAAATATGAAAATATAGAAAAAGAAATAAATGAAAAAACAATAATAAATAAAGAACAATATATAAATTTAATATTAAAAGAAATAAATAAATTAAACATAGATTATTTAAACAGTGAAGAATATTATAGTAAAAAATTTGAAAACAATTATTATAAAGACAAATATATTCAATTAAATTTACAAAGAGATTTATTAGATTTTCAAGAATATGTAAAAGAGAAATTAAAATATATAAATCCTAAAATATCAGAATTAATAAATTTAATTCAATTATCAGTAAATGAATCAATAGGAAAAGAATATGAAGTAAAATTATATGGTTCACATGCAACAAATTTATGTCTTCCTTGGTCAGATTTAGATGTAGTAATTTGTAGAAATGATAATAAATTTCCTGATTCTTATATTCCATTACATGATTTATTTAAATATTTACAAGATAAAAATTATTTTAAAAATATTAATTATATTGGAGCTACTACAATTCCTTTAATTAAAATTATTACTAATGGAAATTATGGAATTGCTTCTGTTGATATTTCTCTTCAAGATAATAAACATTATGGTATTCAATGTGTTACTTTTGTTTCTTCTTTAATTCAAAAATATAATGTTTTAATTCCTATGGTTTTAGCTTTGAAAAATATTTTAAAACAAGCTAATTTAAATGATCCTTATAAAGTAAGTTTAATTATTTAATTATTTTTTTAGGGTGGTTTAAGTTCTTATGGTTTAGTTTTACTTATTGTTTATTTTTTAAAATTACAAATTGAAAATGGAAAAAATATTTCTATTGATAATGGAAATTTAGGAAGATTATTTTTTGAATTTTTATTATTTTATGGAATGAAATTTAATCCTAATAATAATATTATTGATACACATAATAAAATTGAACAAATGCCTTTTTTTGATAGACAATTTGTAAAATATATTTTATTTAATAAAAATAATATTTTTATTTTTTTAAAATTATAGTTTTCACAACAAAGCGATTTAATTATCATTGATCCTTTAAATCCAAATAATAATGTTGGAAAAAATACAAGACAATTTAATAATATTAAATTAGCTTTTATGATTGGATTTATTGTTTCTAAAGAAGAATGTGAATGTGGATGTCATTTTCAAAATCAAAATTCTTTTAATTTTGAAAATTTTGAACATTGTATTTTAAAAAGAATTTTTAATGGTGTAAAGAGATTTGGTAGTGAAAATTCTTTTTAAATTTTCTTTTTTCCATTATGAAATTTTTATATATTCTTTTGTTATTTTTAGTTATTTGGTTTAGTTTTAATATATTTTATTCTTTTTTCAAATTGCATTTTTTTATTTTTTTTTGTCTTTTTTTTTATTTATTTTTTTTAATATATTTTAATTTTAAATTAATTAAATTTATTAATAATTATATAATAATATATACTTTCAAAAATTGCCTAACGAAAAAATAATTAAAAAAAAAAATGAATTCCTTAAAAGAAAAAAACTTCCAATTTCAATTCCTAAAAAAATAATGTGAAAAATTACTGGAAAACCAAAAGAAAAAAAATTTTAAAAATCAAAGAAAAATTAGAAGATAAAAAAAAGTAAAAACAAATCAATAATTTAATGATAAAATAAAATTCAAAAAAAAATAATAATAATTGTAACCTCAAAAAACCTTAAAAAAAAAAATTTTTTTTTTTACCAAAAAACAGAACCACCATGTTGTTCAATCATAGCATCAATTTCATCATTATCTTCCATTTTTAAACTTTCAGGAGTATCAGAATCTTTAATAGATTCTCCTTCATAAATAAATCTCACTGATGTGATTGGATAACCATTTCTATTACAATATGCATCCATTAATTTTTTCAGTTTTATTGTCTTTTTTAATTTAAAACATAAACTCACTCCATTCTAAATTTTTTTTTTATATAAAAAAATGTTATATAAAATTTTTATTATTTTACTTGGTCTTTCACTCTTAAATTTATTTCTGAGGAATTTTGCTTTATTTCTTGCTTGTTCTCTGTCATTTTTTTTTTTTGATTGTTTTTTATTTTTATTTTATTTTTTTTTTTCAAGGGTTTATATTTTGAAATTTTTTATTCCAATTTTTAAAAATATATTATTTGTTTTTTATTTATTTTTTTTTTTCTTTTTTTAATTTTATTTTTTTGTATGAGAAAATTTTTTAGTATTTTTTATTAATTTATATTTTATTATAATAATAATAATTAATAAAGATAATATTTTGTTATTCATATATTTTATAACAAAAATTTTTAAAACAATAGATTATAAAGGAAATTTAAGTTATTAAACATTATTTTCAAAAATACTTTTTATTACATTATATTTATTTCTTCATTTTTTATAAAACATTTTTATTCTTCTTTTCAATTAAATGAATTTTTTTATCACTTTGTTTATTTAAAAAGAAAAAATAATTATATTTCTTATTGTTTCCATTAAAAAACTTTTTTTTTTTGATTTATTTCAAATGTTTTCAATTTTTTAAACCAGTTCTTTTTTCTCTTAAAATTGTGAGCTTGTGTTTGTAATTTTATTAAAAGTAAATTATTTGTCAGAAGATTTACTTTTATGATTTTTAATGATGATTATTATTTCTTTTTATTGAATTTCTTTATCAAATATAGTCTTTTTGACTTTTTCTTTTTCTCATTGATTTCTTTAATTTTTCTTTGATTTTTTCATTTTTCAATTTGAATAAATGATATTAAATCAATTATTTAAGATGTAAATCTTTCATATAATTGAATTGCTAACTTTTTATTTTAATAAAAATACAATATTGTTTTTTTCTTTTGTTAGTATTATTAAATAATATATATCACCATATTTTTAATAATCATATTTATAAAACATTTTTATAATAATTTATTGAAATATCCTCTCAAATGAAAACTCTACAAAAATAAAAAATAAAAATTATAACTCTAATAAAAAATAAAAAAATAGAAATGCATTACGAGGAAGAAGAAGAAGAAGAAGAGCAATTAATAGATCCAAAAGACTTGATAATAATAGACAATCCAAAGAATTGGGAGCCTACCCAAGAACAAATATTAGCATATGCTGAACAATTAGGATTTGACACTGAGACTGATCCAGAAGACTTTCTTCGAATTGCATATTCATATTTAAAAAAAGAAATACCATCAGATTGGAGAAGAGCTTTTACAAAAGTAGACAATCAATTATTATATATTGACTTAAATACTAATGAAATACATTTATCAACTGATATTGAAGAAAATGCTAAATCTGATTATTTACAATTAAAAGAACAATATAAACAAAAAATTAAAAAAGAAGAAGAAGAAGCTAAAAAAGTTAAAGTTGTTCCTAGAAAAAAAATACCTCCTATTGGACAAAATAAAATTGTTGAAGATAAAAATATGAAAAAAGAAAAAAAATTTATTGAAAAAGTTGAAAGAGAAAAATTAATTCAAAGAAAAAAAAATTTCGAAGAAGAAGATGAAGAAACTAAGAAATTAAATGAAAAATTAAATAGGGATAAATTAAAAGAAGAAAAGTTTAAAAAAGAAAATCAAATTTATAATAATGAAGATTCAGATGATGATGATGATTATAATTCTTATAATAAATATAAAAAAAAAAATGATGATAATAATATAAATTTACAAGATAATAATGAAGATGATTCTGAAGAAGAAAAAGAAAGAGAAAAAAAGAGAAAAAAAAATAATAAATTTCATGGTCATCAACAAGAAATTTATGAAGATGAAGAAATTAAGAATAAAATTAAGAAAAATAAAAATAAAGAAAAAGAAAGAGAAAAAAAAAATAAATTAAATTTAGATTTAGAAGAAGAAAAAGAAAATGATAAAGTAATTGATATTGATGAATTAAATAATATAAATTATAATAATAATAATAAATTTTTAAATAAAAATGAAAAAAATTTTTCAACTCCTGAAAGAGAAAAATTAAAAAAAGAAACTCCTCCGAAAATAGAAAAAAATTTTGTAAAAAAAGAATATGAAAATGAAGAAGAAGAAGAAGAAGAAGAAGAAGAAGATGAAGAAGAAAATAATAATCAAAAAAAAGATTATACCAGAGATAAAAATGATTTTTTAAGAAAAGTAAAAAAAGATTTAAATGATTATGAAAAAAAATTAAAAGAAAAATTAGAAAATGATAAAAATGAATTTATTCAAAATTTTGAAGAAGAATATGAAAAAAAAATTATTATGGAAAAAAGAAAATTAAAAGATCAAATTAATAAATTAGAAAAAGAATTTATGAATGATTTAAATGATGAAGAAAAATTTGAAAATGAAATTGAGAATTATAAAAAAACAAAAAGAGAAGAATTTGAAAATGAAAAAAAATATTCTTCTTTAAATATAAATAATGAATATGAAAATGATATAAATAAATTACAAAGAGAAAAAGATAATTTAATATCTCAAATAAAAATTCAAAAATTAAAAAATGAAAATGAAAAAAATCAAAAAGAAAGAAATAAAAATGAATTATTAAAAAATAAACAATTTTTAATAAATGAACAAACAAAAAATAAAAAAACTTCTTTAAATAATAATAATCAAAGAGAAATATCTAAAATTGAAAGAGAATTAGAAGAAGATTTTAATGAATTTAAAAAAGAAATAAATGAAAGAAAAAAAAATGAAATTAAAATTATTAATGAAAATAATAATTTAAAACAAAATAATGAAATTAATGAAATTTTAAAAGAATATCAAAATAATTTAGATGAAATATTTGAAAATCAAAAATTAGAAATAAAAAAAGAATTAGATGAAAAAATGAATAAAGAATTAGAAGATTATAAAAAAATGAAATTTCAAGATTCTACTTTAAAAAAAAGTTCTATTAATTCTCAACAAGGAGATTTAGGAAAAAGTTATTTAAATGAATTAGATGATTTAAGAAAAAAAGAAACAAAAGAAACTGAAAAAAAAGAAAAAGAAATTAAAGAGAAATTTGAAAAAAGTGAAAAACAATTAGAAACTTTTAAAAATGATATGAAAAATAATATTGATAATTTTGGTATTGAAATTATTAATAAAATTAAAGAAATAATTAATAAAGAAAATAATGATGAAAACTTTGAAAAAGTTAAATCTAATATTAATGAATATTTAAGTGGATTATTCGGTAATGAAGCTATTAAATTTAAAAATAAAAAATCTTTATATGATATGGTTGAAAAGAATTATAAAGAAAAAAAAATTTTAATTAATTACTTTATAGAAATATTAAGTTATATTCAAAAAGTTATTATTAATTATCCTTTAAATAATATTTTAGATTCAAATGAAAATAAAAAAATGGAAGAAAATCAAATAAATGAATTAATACAATATACAAAAAATAAAATTGAAGAATATAAAAATAGAATTCAAAATGAATTAACTCAAAAATTATTTCCATTCTTAGAAAATGCTTCATCAATATTAAATCAAACTTTAAATAATATTAATGTTCCAATGCCAAATACATATTTAAATATGACAAGTGATAATATTATGGATAATTATAATAAAAATTTATTGAATCAAACTTTAATGAATCAAACAATGATGAATCAAACAATGAGAAATCCAAATATTAATTTAAATCCAAATATTTCTTATGCTAATAATAATTTAAATAATAATCAAATGTTAAATCCGAATATTTCTTTAATGAATATTCAACGAAATAATTTTAATCAAAATTATGATCCAATGAATACTACATTAAGAACTAATTATAATAGTAATTTCAATTCATTTAAAAATAATTTTGAAAATCCAAATGATAATAATAATTATTTAAATCAAACAATGAATAATATTTATCCCAATAATTTAAATGCTTCAATGATGGAACAAAGTTATTATAATCATCCATATATAAATTTATTTGATTCTTTACCAGAAATTCCAAATGAAATAAGGAAAAATTTTTCAGATGATGATTTTAAATTATATAATCAAATAAATGATTTTTTAATAGATGAATCAAATAAATTAAATAGAGAATTTAATGAATATGAAAAAAAAAAATTTTATGATAATCAAATAAGTCAAATAACAGAACAAGGTCATTACCTTCAATTAAGTCAAATGATAAATGATGAAAAAATAAAATCAATTCGTTATGGAAAATATTTTTCTGATAAAATACAAGGTTTTAATTTAATTAAAGGGAGAACTGAAGAATGTTATAAATTTGTTATAGAAAATTCAAATAGGAAAGATATATTTAAAGATAAATTTAATTTAATTCTTCAACATATTAGAGATTACAATAAAACAATTAAATCAATGAAAAATCCTATTGAACAAGAATCAAATTTAGAAGTTTATTCTTTAAGAAAAAGTCCTTATAGTACTATTCCAACAATGAATGCTGAAACTATTAAAAATAATTATACTAATTTTTATACTTATTATAATCCTGGTAGTTTAGATACTTCTATTAATACTCCTTTTTCACATCAGTTTTTTAATACTAAGAAAAATAATGATATTTTAAATATGAGAATTTTAAGTAATACTAATCCTATTAATTATTCTAATAGAATTGATAGGTTTGATTTATAATGATGGTTTTAAATAATATTATTTTAGAATTTTTCTTTTTTTTGTTTTGAATAAATTTTAGGTTAATAATTTTATATTTTTTTTTGCTTTTTTATTAAGAAATTAATTAAATATATATATATATATATATAATAATATTAAAAAATTCAATATTTGGTTTGGATAAAAAGCGATTATTTCTTTTTTCAAATTTTTTAAAATATAATTAAAAAAAATAAAAATTGAAATTTTCTAAAGTTTTTCCAGAATTGATAATTTAACAATCAATGTTATTAAAATATAACATAAAATGAAAATAATAATTAACACTTTCATTATTTTGGATTTAATTTTAAAACAAATAATAGTGATTTTTCAAATCATGAAATCAAAGAAAAATTTTTATTGAAACTTTATTTTTATAGGTTTTTCATTTCTTAAAAAAAACAAAAGAAAAAAGTATAATTAAAAAAAAAAAAATGAAATATTCAATGAAAAATTAACACAAAAAGATTATAATTTTTAAATCATTAATTAAATCACCCAAATTATTCTTTTTTATTTAAAAGCCTCTGCTTAAGAAAAAAAATATAAATATATAAATAAATCAATAAACTGATTATTATATAATAATGAAATTAAACAATAGTAGATAAAATATTTAAATAATCAAAGAAATAAAAACACAGTAAAAAATATTGTTGAAAAGAAAGAAAATAAAGAAGATAAAAATTCAGATTAAGAAGAAAAAAAAAAGAATAATTAATTTATTATCAAAATGTTTATTTCTTTATTCAAAAAGAATAAATTTTTGGAATTTATTAATACTATTTATTGTTTGAATGTTTGATAACTATTTTAATAACATAATTTTTTTTAGTTCTTTTTTGAAAATGAATATTTATTATATTCTTGTGATTTTTTATTTTTATAATTAATTTCTTTTAGATTTGTTATACATTAAACTTTTTTAAAATATTGAATTAAAAATTCAAAATTAGTATGATAAATTTTTAATAAAAAGAAATAATTTTACATATTATATCAATATGAAACTTTATACAAAATAATAAATTAAAGATATAAGAAATTAAAATATTAAATAAAAAATTAAAATTAATATAAATTAAATATTTTAGTGATTAAATAATCTATGATTTATATGCTTTATATTTTTCTATTTTAATTACTTGAAAAAAAAAATTATAGAAAATTATAAAAAAATGGAAGGAGTTCCAGAAACAAACACTATTTTTCAATCTCTTAAATTAAAAAAATTAAACGATAATCAAAATATGACTTTTGATTCTGAGTCAAAAAAAGTAAATGATAAAAAATATGAAAGAGCAATAATTCAAATAAGAGAAGAAACTGGAAAAATTAAAAATCATTTAATTGAATATATTGATGGAAAAGTTGTTTATTCAATTGTTGATGATAATGGTAAAAAAATAAATTCTAATGAATTACATGGTGATAATATTTATGAAACAAAAGTAAGAGAAATTAAAAATTATGGGATTGAATTACAAAAAAAAAGAAAAAATTTAAAATAAATAAGTTTTGAATATTTATGAGTTTTAAAAATATATTTTAAAAAAAATTATAATATGTATTCTTTAAGTTTAATTATTATTTAACTTTAAATCAACAAAAAAAAAGGTTGTTAAAATCTTATTAATTATTGTAAAATATATTTGAAAATGGAAAATCTAAAGATAATTTAGAAATCATTGACAATATTTTAAATTAATTAAATTAAATAATTTATACTAAGATACTAATATGTAAATCATTAAAAAAAAAAAAAATATATAATAAAAATATTTTAAATTTTTCTCTCTATCTATTATAATGAAATTAAACTTTATATATTTTTATAATATAACTATATTCTCCAATGATAACAAGAACTTATATTCTAAAATGTCTAATTTTATTGATTTCTTTTTACCTCTTTTTTCTTAAATCATTTTAATGATATTATCCAAATATTAATTTTTATATACTTCAATATTAATTATATTTTAAAAAAAAAAATTACTCAATCAAGAATCTAAGATAATATTTTTTTTTAATAAATTACTAATAATAATTTAATTATTATAATAAATTGTTACTAAATTTATTTTCTTTCAATATTTTTATTGTTCTGATAAAATAATTTATATTTTATTCATTAGAAATTTATTTATTTTTTATATATACCATACAATTATATGAGCATTATGAGTATTCTTTAATGTTTTAATACATTTAAATTAATATCAAAAATTTTTATTATTCATTTGATATATAAAATTTCAATTTATTTATGTATTAATGTTTAATATAAATCTTTAAAATTATTAGTTTTAAGTGATTTGATTGTTTCTGAATTAAAATCATTTTGAATATGAATTAAAAATTCCAATAAAACGGAATATTTCAATTTAATTATTTCACCGACCAAGACAAATTAAATGATTTATTTAATTTTTAAATTAATTAATTCTTTTGGATTGATTTGTTAAATTTATATTAAAAATAATAATATTATTTTATAAAAATTTATGAATTCTAATTACTTGTTTTAAAATAAGGCAATTCTAATTTTGTCATATTCGAGAATTCTATGTAATCAATGAAATTATCACTTTTTATTCCAGTAACCTTAATATTTGGATTATCCTTTTTAAATTCTTTTAAAAATTTTCCGTTTATACTA
>JAEEGK010018140.1_pt1 | contig 15253 bp, 9 predicted proteins | sample 8958771 | NCBI WGS metagenome assembly JAEEGK01 (sample SAMN16246547, study PRJNA631951) | gut metagenome | biome: gut microbiome; feature: rumen; material: SC-attached | host: Bos | place: Iran: Karaj | collected 2018-10 | reverse complement strand
ACCATTAAACATGTAACTTATATTATTTATATTTTTAGTATCCCATTGAGAAATATTTGATATATTATTTAATTTTTTGAAATTTTTTCACAAAATATTGTTAATATTATAATTATATATATTTTTTTTTATCTGATATATAAATTGAATAGCATATAAAAAACATAATCATTCAACAGTATTAATAAAATTTTATTAGTTCAATATTATCTTCAATTTTTATTGTATTATCTAATAATTAAAATAATTTTCTTTATTATTATTTTTTATATAATTTTTATAAACATTATTTTTAAAAATCAATATTTTCCTTTAGTTTATTCAATTGATTTATATTTTTAATAATAATTTTTAATAAAGATTGAAATTTATTTTATTCTTGTTCATTTTACCCAATTTGAAAAAAAGGAATAAATGGTTATGTAAATACTTTTCACAAATATTTTTTTTTACAATTAATGCTTTAATAATTGAATTGTTTTCAATGAAAATCACATTTAAATTTATTACCACCCTTAAAAATGAATGAGTAAAATAATCTTCCCAACTTATTCTTTCATATTTACTTTTATTTTTAACATTCTTTTTAATAAATCATTTAAGTCTTCATTTTCACTTTCTTTAAATATTCTTTTATTAGAGATAATATTTTAAGCCAAATATAATGTTTTACCTTCATTAATAAATTCATTAAATAACATATAATAAATAATTTTTCCTAAACTCTATATATCACATTTATTTGTATTTAATTCTCCTTTTATAATTTTAATTTAATAAAAACTTTAATTTAAAATATATATAATAAAATGAATGATGAAACAATTGATGCACCTACTCCATTTTATAAAGAAAATCAATTAATTAAAGAAAGTCAATTAAAATTCGAAGAAAATACTTATTTATTCAAATTAAGTTTAACAAATAATTTATTATCTTTTAAAGCAGAATCATTAGATTTAATTCCTCCATTAAGTTACCAAAAAGGATATTCATTAAAGGATTTAATATCTATCAATAAATATTTTAAAGCATTTGATTCAATAAATGAAATAAGTGATGAATTAGCTTTAAGAATTCCAGAAACTAAAATAATTAAAAAAGAATCAGAAAAACTTTATATAGAAATACCAATTCAATTCACAAAATCTCCAAAATGTGAATTTATTTTAGAAAAAGAAAAACAAACGAATGAAAATTTAATAGAAAATTCATTTACATTAATTTCAGAGTTAAAAGAAGAAAACAAGACATTAAAAAATTCAATAGAAGAATTAGAAAAACAAATAAATGAGAATAATATAGAAAAGATAAAAAGTGAAATATTTAACTTTATATATCCAATAGGGTCATATTACTATACTTCAAATCCAGAAAATCCCGAAAAATTATTTGGAGGAAAATGGGAAAAAATAACAGATAGATTTATAATTGGAGCAGGAAATAAATATAAATTAAATTCAATCGGAGGTGAAGAAAGTCATACTTTATCAATTGATGAAATTCCTCCTCATAATCATATTATTGAGCCTTTAGGAGGAAGATTCGCTTGGGGAGGAGATTTCACTAATGAAGGACCTGCCTCAGGTAATGGATGGAGGTCGGAATTATCTCGACATTATACTTCCATGACTGGAAAGGGAAATCCACATAATAATATTCCACCATATTTAGCTGCCTTTTGTTGGCATAGAATTGAATAATTTTTATTGAATTTTTTCTTTAATTTCATCTTCTATTTTTATTTTAACAAAAAAAAATTTAAATGTTTATATTATATATAAATAAAAATAAGTATAATAATAAATATGATTATTGAACAATAAAATTTTTTGTAAATAAAGACAAGGAAAAACTAAAAATAAAGCTTTATAAGGGAAGATGGTGAATATGTGGGAATTATATAATTTACCCAGTTGTGAAATTTCGATAATACCGTATTTGATGGTATCATTGCACCCCCCAAAATGTAACAAATTTTCCAAAATACAATGGGGGTTCAATGATACGTCAACATATAATATATCTTATTTATAATTTATAAAAATACTAATTAAAAAAAAAATTAAAAACTTAATTTAACATATAAATGATTTAATATAATACAAAATTTTTTTGATTTAAAAACTTATCTTTTAAAATAATTTTTGTTATTAGAAAAATAAGAAAAAAATTCCAAACAGAAAAATATAATATTTTTCATAACTATAATCTATTTATGTTTGAAATTTTTATGAATTTTGAATTTTTATTAATAAACTTAAAATTTTAATTCAATTTTTATGTGAAAAAAATAAATTAAAAAATCTTCCCAAATTTCAATTATAATTTAATAAATAAATAAAATTAAAATTATATATAAAAAATGCCGTCATATCATTCAGTATTCAACAAAAAAGAAGCTGATATGAAATATTGTGGAATTCCGGTTTTAGATTTTAAAAAAAACAAATCTCCTAGTTTAGATATTTCTAAACTGAATGTTCCATTAGAATCAATAGAATTAGATATAATTGATGAAGCAATAATATATTTCAGAGCAAATGTTTTATTTAAAAATTATTCAATTGACGGAGACGCAGATAAATTAATAGTTTATATTACTGTTTTTATCCAAAAATGTTTAGAGAAAACAGATATGAATACAGAACCAAATACTGCTAAAGCTAATATGAAAAAATTAGTTGATTCTTGTGAATATATTCCTAATACAGAAAATTTCTTTAATGTTTTAGTTGATAAAAAACAAAATGAAATTCCTAATCTTCAAAAATATTTAAAAGAAATTAGAAAGGAAGTTGTTGATAGATTAATATTTATCTTGTATGAAAATGAAAAATCAGCTATGGATAGAAAATTCTGGCTAGCTTTAGGAAAAAAGAAATTTATGGGTTATGATATGCTATCTTCTAAATAAGATTAATTTGTTCATTTAATGATAAACTTTTAAAAATTTAAAGAATAGAATTAAGTTAAATTAAACATAATGATTTGTTTTAAAAAAATTTAAATTTAAAAAAAAAATATTTTATATGATTAAGAAGTTTTAAATCCTTTAAATGTGATTTCAATTGTTCCTTCTTTTTTTAGTTCTTCACATTTAATTTCTTTAAATTTTGAAATTATATTTTTTCCAAAAGTAGAAAAAGGTAGTGAAAAAGAAATTTGAAAGTCCTTTTGGTCAATATTTGAATAATCAAAATGTTTTCGTATTATTCTTTCTCCTTTTATTAAAATAAAATAATCAAATATTCTTGGATAAAGTATTTTTTTTTCAAATTTTACCACACATCCTTCATTTTCATCTTCATAAAAAGAATTACTTATTGAAATTTTTATTTCTTTTTCTTCTTTGTTAAGAAAAAGAGAGAATTTTGGTTTAAAAAATATTATATCTATATATGCTTCAATTATATTTAATTCATTAATTGGAACAGGTTTTATTTCTTTTAGTTTTTCATCATCTTCTAGGAATTTATTTATATTTAATTCATTAATATCAAAACAATGTAAACTTGAAAAATTTTTAGGCAAATATTTTGTTAAAATTTTAAAATATATTTCATTTGTTTTTTGATGATAAAATAGTAAATCTTCTATTTTTTTAATTATATAAATATGTTCTATTAATTTTTCACAATATAAAATAATTATTGATGAATTAATAATTCTTTTAGCCAAATTGTCTTCTGTGATGTATTTTCCATGAAAGATTAAGTGTTCATTATTATTAAACATTATTAATTTTGAATTAAATATCTCATTTAATTTATTATCATCTGAAATAAATGTAATGGTATATTTAATTGAATTTGGTATTTTTGTAATTTCTATTTCTTCCCATTTATTATTTTGAAAAATATATATTTTTTCTTTAGACATTTATTTAAAATTTAAAATATGATTAAAATACAATTTGAAAACATTATTTAATAATTTAAGACCAAATAAATATAAAAATTGAATAATTTTCTTGTTATTTAGTATTTAAATAACTGATTTTTAATGTTAAATTTAAAAATTTCTTTTCTCCAATTAAAATTATTTAAATTAATAAATAAAAACGAATTAAAACAAAAAAGTACTTATGGAATCAGAAGAACAGACAAAAAGAACAGAAGAATCAACATTCATCGAAACATCTGAAAATTTGTTTTTAACATTTCGATGTCCAAAATGTTATTTTATTCCTAAAATATCATTAATCCACGAAATTCAAAATGAAAAAAAAGAAAGTATAGCATATATTAATTATATTTGTCCAAATAATCATAATGGTAATATTCCTCTTCAAACATTTTTAAACACATTTAAATATATTCCAGAAAATTTAATTAAATGTGAAGAAAAAAAAGATGAAAATTCTTTTGGTCATACTCCACCTTATTATTTTTGTAAAGAATGCAATGGTAAATTTTACTGTGAATTATGTATTGAAAATCACTTAACTATGCATAAAAAAGTAATTAGTTTTGAACAAATTGATACTTATTGTATTAATTGTGGTCAAAATAAACAATATACAAAATATTGTCTTGATGATAATGTTAGTTATTGTCCTTATTGTAGTAGTAAACATAAAAAACATAATAAATTTGATTTTGATGATATAATTTTAGATGATGATGTTATTGAGTCTATTAAAAAGAAAATTGAAGAAAGTAAAAATTATATTGAAAAATATAAAAATAAAGTTAATGTTATAATTAAATCTCTAGAAGAAGAAATTGAAAATTTAAAATATTGTTATACAAAATTTGAAGAAAAAAATAGATTGGAAATTCAATTTGCTGAAGAAATGTTAGAAATATATTTAAAGAAAAAAGATGAGAAAAATTTAAATTTTCAAATTTACTATAATTTAATTAATATTCAATTCAATGAGAAGAAATTGGATTTACCTTCAGAGATTAAAATTCCAGATTCTATTTTAAATATAGAAAAATATTTAATTAATGATAAAAGTAATATTTTATTAGATGGGGTGAATATTGTTAATATGAGAAAAAAAGAAGAAACAGAAAAGAAAATAAGAGAGGAATCTAAAAGAAAAGCAAAAGAGGAGGCAGAAAAGAAAGCAGCTGCTGAGAAGAAAGCAAAAGAAGAAGCAGAAAAGAAAGCAGCTGCTGAGAAGAAAGCGAAAGAAGAGGCTGAAAAGAAAGCAGCTGCAGAAAAAAAAGCAAAAGAGGAAGCAGATAAAAAAGCAGCTGCAGAAAAAAAAGCAAAAGAAGAAGCAGAAAAGAAAGCAGCGGCAGAAAAGAAAGCAAAAGAAGAGGCAGATAAAAAAGCAGCTGCAGAAAAAAAGGCAAAAGAAGAGGCTGAAAAGAAAGCAGCGGCAGAAAAGAAAGCAAAAGAAGAGGCAGATAAAAAAGCTGCAGCAGAAAAAAAGGCAAAAGAAGAAGCAGAAAAGAAAGCAGCTGCTGAAAAGAAAGCGAAAGAAGAGGCAGATAAAAAAGTTGCAGCAGAAAAAAAGGCAAAAGAAGAAGCAGAAAAGAAAGCAGCTGCTGAGAAGAAAGCGAAAGAAGAAGCAGATAAAAAAGCTGCAGCAGAAAAGAAAGCTAAAGAGGAGGCAGAAAAGAAAGCAGCTGAAGAGAAGAAAGCGAAAGAAGAAGCAGATAAAAAAGCAGCTGCTGAGAAGAAAGCGAAAGAGGAAGCAGATAAAAAAGCAGCTGCTGAGAAGAAAGCTAAAGAGGAGGCAGAAAAGAAAGCAGCTGCAGAGAAGAAAGCTAAAGAGGAGGCAGATAAAAAAGCAGCTGCAGAAAAGAAAGCTAAAGAAGAGGCTGAAAAGAAAGCTGCTGCAGAAAAAAAAGCAAAAGAAGAAGCAGATAAAAAAGCTGCAGCCGAAAAAAAGGCAAAAGAAGAAGCAGAAAAGAAAGCTGCTGCTGAAAAAAAGGCAAAAGAAGAAGCAGAAAAGAAAGCTGCTGCTGAAAAAAAGGCAAAAGAAGAAGCAGATAAAAAAGCAGCTGCAGAGAAGAAAGCTAAAGAAGAGGCAGATAAAAAAGCTGCTGCTGAGAAGAAAGCTAAAGAAGAGGCAGATAAAAAAGCTGCTGCTGAGAAGAAAGCTAAAGAGGAGGCTGAAAAGAAAGCAGCTGCAGAAAAAAAAGAAAAAGAAGAAGCAGAAAAGAAAGCAGCGGCAGAGAAGAAAGCTAAAGAAGAAGCAGATAAAAAAGCTGCAGCAGAAAAAAAGGCAAAAGAAGAAGCAGAAAAAAAATCAGCAGCATAAAATCTTTAATAGAAGAAATTGATATTAACTTAAAGGAAGAAAGAAACAGTAAAAATTTACTCAATAAATTTATTAAAAATATCAATTAAGTATTATCTAGATTAAAAATAAAACAATTTGGTTTTAATCTTAAAAGATTATAATTTTTAATTTAATATTAAAAAAATGTTTCACAACAGTATTTAAACATTAAAAAATATCATTTTAATGAATTATCTTCTTGATTGAAAGATAAATTATTTTGATTATTTATTAAATCTTGTATTTGTTTATTATTTTCACTTATATTTTCTGGAACAGTTATCTCTTTTTCTTCTACTTTTTCAATAATAATTTCATCAACATCAATTTTTCTTTTTTCTTTTTTATATCTCATCATTATAAAAAAGAAAAAGATATTTGAAAGCATTAAAGAAAAAGAAAGAGTATAATTTATACTTGCTAAATTAGCTGAATGATAACCTAATTTATCTATTTGAGAAAAAAAAATATTTTTATCTCTATTCATAAAACGGCAATTTGCAAAAGAAAAAAGAGATTCATTTTGATTTATATATGGATTATATAAGTCACTTAAACTACTAATATTTTTCTTTATTATATTTAAATCTTTTTTTATTACTGTTTTAATTTCTGTTAAATTACTATAATAATTTTTATAATGTGGAATTACTGTTTTCAACAGAAAATTTTTCAATTTTTCAAAATATATACTAAGACTTTTATAAAATACTTTAAACGCAATTTCCAAATTTTCATAATTTCCTTTAGTCAATATCAAAGAATAATTATAAGGAAAAGCATTCCTTTCTGTAAATAGCAGACAATTATTATTTGAAATTGAATAAGTATCATTCAAAGAAATATATTTATATCCATCTGGACAATATTTTTTATTAAAAACCCAAACATCATATAATTTATCTTTAAATTGATAATTTCCTTTATAATTCCCATCAGAATATTTTCTAAATTCATTTAAAATTTCATTAAATTCAAATTTTTTATCTTTCAAATAATATGAACTATTTTCAATATTTTCCAAATAATTTTCAAAAAATAAAATTTCACTTTTAACATTATCAAATTCTTTATTTATAATTTCAATTCCTTTATCACTTATTGTTATATATTGAATTAATTCATTTATAATATTTAACTCTTTAATATTTAATTCAAAAACACTTTGTAAATCACCATCTTCATTAAAACATATATCTAAAAATTTTTTGCCTTCTCCTTTAAATATAATTCCATCATTATTTAAATTATATGAAGTTAAAGAATAATTAATAATATCTCTTCCATCTTTTCCTTCTAAATAAAGTAAACTGAAAAATAATCCGAAAATTAAACTTATAATTAAAACTAAAGTTTCAATATTCCATATTAAAAACATTGGAATTCTTGTCCATTGAAAATCAAATGTTACATAAAATAATATACAACATATGTTTATTATTCCCAAAAATATAAAAAATGGAAAAAAAAATTCTAAAAATAAATTCCCGTATTTTGAAAATTTATTTAAATATGTATTCCATGTTTCTCTTGTATCAAAAGCTAAAAAATTAAAAGTCCTTTGAAAAATTAAAATTTTATCTGATGAATTATTTAATGATTCAATAAGAATATCTTCTTTAGATTTTAATTCTATAATAAAATTTGATATTAGTTTTAAAATTTCAAAAGGTTCATAAATTACTTTTTTGAAATCATTAATAAAATAATTATTTATATTAGATATATTATACATAAAATCAAAAGTAATATTAGTTGAATTATCATTGGGATTAGGACTTTTAAATGATAAATTTAAATTCTTAAAAAATTCATTTTCATTTTTAACAAATTCATCTTCTTTATAAATTCTTGTGTAAAAATCCATTTCATTCAATTTTGCTATATCTTTAACAAAATAATTGTTATATAAATCAAGATTAATTATAATATTCTGAGTTTTCTGAATAATTCTAAATATATAAAATCCACTCCATATTGGTTTTTCATTACAACTATCTCCCTTATAGAAGTGATAAATAAATTTAAAAACAGAACAAGTCAATCCATTTATTGAACTAATAAATTTATATTCCATACTCTTACCATAATAACCTGTAGTTATTAAAGAACCTGACATAATTAAAGCCATTAAAACTGAAAAATATTTTAAACAATTTCCTTTATCTTTTTGTTTACAACAACAACAAGGACAACAATAACAAAATAAACTTATTACATATGATAATATTATTATTATTATTAATAGTAATATTGAAAGATAGCGAGAAGCTCTTGTTAAATAATTATGAGTTAAATAATTTTTATCCCTTGTTACAAAATAATCTATTAAAGCTTTACTATATACTGACATTGAATTTTGAGAATATGGGAATGTTGATTTTTGATAATAAGATAATAAATCTTCGTTTGATTGAAGACATATTTGATCTATATTTAAATTTTCAGTTTTTCTAATTTGGAAATTATTTTTATTTTTAGTCTTTAATTTGAAAAATACTATAATTGTAATAATAAATATGAAAGATAAAATTTGAAAAGTTTTTTTTTTTAGAATTTTATGCATATAATAAATTATAATTATTAAAAAATTGTTTCAAAATTCTTATTTATAATTCTTAATATATAATTATATACTTTTTAAATAAAAAAGATATATATAAAATATCAAAGTAAATTAAAATCAAAAAATACAAGAAATTTATTTTTTATTATTTTTCCTTTTAAAATTTTTAGTGATTTCTTCCATTTTTTTTCTTCCTTTTTGAATTAAACCAACAATTGAAAAATGAATTAATTCAGGTCCTTCTAATTCATCTTCTTTTTTTTCTTTTTCAATTTTAGTATTTAATGTTCCTGGTTTTGTTACTTCACTATCTCCACTTTTATATGTATTATAATTAGGTCCTTTAATTAAAGTATTTCTACTTGTTTTATTTTCTGAAGAATAATTACTATTCAAAAGTAAATTATATTTCTTTTCTATTTCATTATCTGAGTTATTTACATTATTTTTTTTTAAGGAATTTGGTTTATAATTTCTATTTTTTAGATTTGAATTTTTACAATTATTATTATTAGAAGGTAAAATTTGAGTGATTTTCTTTTTTTTTGGTTCAAAGAATTTTCTTACATTAATATTTTCTTTTTGAGTTTTATTTTTATTTGAATTATTATTTGTGTTTTGAGAACTTATTAAATAAGAAATATTATCAATTTCTCTCATACTTAAATTTCTATTTCTTGTTGATTTTATATTTTTTGACTCAAATTTTTTTTTGTTTAATTGATTTAAATGTTGAGATATTACATTTACTCCAGTATTACTTTTTTTATGATAAGAATTTGAACCGGAATTGCCTGAATTAATTTCTACAATAATTTGTTTATAATTTCTTGAAAAATTTTTTCTTATTGATGCTTTTTTTGATATTTCCTTTTTTTTTTGCTGAAAACAGTTTTCCATTATTTGACTAAAAGAAGAAAATTTATTTTTCTTTATTCTAGAATCACTTTCTATATTAGATAAATTAAATGAACTTTGACTCTTCAAATTTTGCCCTGGGTGTTTAAATGTTAATGAATTACTTTTTCTTAATGAATTATCTTTATTTCTTGATTTACTTTTATATAAAGAATTTTTCCCAATATATTTCTCATATATCGAATAATTATTTGTAATCATACTTGAAGATTTTGTGAGATTATATTTTGGTTTTGGCTTGTGCTCCTCTAACATAAAACTTGATTTAAAATTTGATGAATTTATATTCATAAGAAATTTAATTTTAATTTTATTTGATTTTTATTTATAAAAATTGATTAATTATATTTAAATTTATATATTAATTTTTTTATTTATCAATGAATAAATTGAATAAAATTTAAATTTAAATTTATTGATTTATAATAACATAAATAGTATTTATTAATAATTATTCTTTATTTACTTAAATTTGAATTAATAAATAAAAGCTATATAATATGTTTCAAAAACCTAACAATTATCATTTTTTAATTTATTTGTATTTTTTAATCAATATTAACTAAATTTCTATTTTGGAACAGAATGAATAAAATTTTGTTGAATTTTCATATTTTTTATTTGAATTTTATAAACTATTAAGATCAAAGCATTTATAAAAACAGTTGATTTATTAAATATTGATAAAAATTATATTGAATTAATGTATTTTTGAGAAATTGGTTCAAAAAGCAATTGAATTTGATAATTTCTTTCAACAAGAAATAAAAATCATAGATTGAAATAATATTTTATGTTTTTCCGTTTTTTAGATTATATTTTAATAATTTAATAATAATAATTTTTCCGTTGTTTTATTATAAATAATTAATGATTTAAAAAAACTTTTAAAATTTGTTTATAAAATTATATGGATTCCAATTCTTTTGATTCATTAATTCCAAGACTTCCAAAAGATATGGTAGATATAAGTTATGATAATTATGAAGTAGATAAAACAATTGAAAAAACAAAAATAAAAATTCAACCAAATAAAAAAATAAAAGAATTAAGAAATGATCAATCAATACAAAATGAGTATTCAATATTACAAAAAATAACAGATTATGATGAAAATCATATAAAAAAATTGTCAAAAGATAGTAAAAAAAATAGATATACAGATATAAGAACATATGAATACAATAAAGTTCCTTTAAAATCAAAAGAGTATATAAACGCATCATTTATAGATATTCCAAATAAAAAATACTTCATATCAACACAAGGACCAATAGAATCAACAATAAATGATTTTTGGGAAATGATATTTGAATATGATTGTAAAATAATACTAATGTTATGTAATGAAATAGAAGGAGGAAGAAAAAAATGTGCAGAATATTGGAAAGCAAAAAAAATTTCATATCAAATAGAGTATAAAGAAAATATAAAACAGAATTTAATTATTAGAGATATACAAATTACAAAAGATAATGTTAGGAAAAATGTAATCCAAATACAATATAAAGGTTGGCCTGATCATGGTATTCCAAAAATTGAAGAAGCTTATGAATCTTTTCTTTTTATGATTCAATATGTTATTCAAAATAATTCAAATTCCCCTGTTGTTTGCCATTGTAGTGCTGGTGTTGGAAGAACAGGTACTTTTTTAACTCTTTTTAATTTATATGTTGAAATTGAAAGAAAAAAAAATAATCCCGAGATTCAATTTAATATTTTTAATGTTGTGAGAAAATTAAAAGAAATGAGAATGCTACTTGTTCAAACTGATACTCAATATTGGTTTATATATAAGTATATTGAAACTTATTTGAAAAAATTGTTTGAAAAAAAAATTTAGTACTTTTATTTTTTATTTTGTTTTACGTTTTGGATTTTATAATTTATTATTTTATCTAAAAAAATATATTTCTTTAATATTTAAAAAATTATTTTGTTTAAAATTGTTTTGATTTAATGATTTATAAAATATTATATATTATTTTATTTGTTTTAATTTTGTGAATTAATAATTATTACTATTAGTCTTTTTGAAATATTTATTAAAATTAATTTTAAAAATATCATATTTTATATTATTATTAACCGAAAAAATGCTTTGAGATTTTAATTCAATTTTATTTAAAGGTAATTTTTTTACAATTGAATTTAAATCTTCAAAATCATCATATCCTATAAAATTAGTTCCATCTAAAAAATTAATATCAGAAGATAAAACATTCTCAATATTTTCAAAAGAATTTACATTCTTATGTGATGATTCTTTTAATATATCTTTTTCTTTTGAATTATTCTTATCTTTTTTATTATTTTCCTGAATTAAGTATAATAGGTTAATATTTGTTTTAGTCATTGGTAATTTGTTAGTAATTTTTTCTTTTTTTTCCTTATTTTTTTTTTCTAAATTTTCATTTGAACTTGTATTTGTTCTTGATGTGGTTATTGCACTGGATTTATTATTAGAATTTTTATTATTTAATAAAATTGGATTATTTATACTTATATTTGACTTATTTATTGTTGTATTTGGTTTATTCATTCCTAATTCTTTTAAATTCTCATTGATATTTAAATTAATTTCTATTTTTTTCTCAAATAAAATTTGTTTCAACGCTTTTTTAGGTTGAATATTTTGATTTTTGATAATTTTTTTATTGATTTTATCTAAAGATTTATCTTTTTTTGTATTATTGTCATTATTATAATAATGATTATAATTATTACAAAAAGTTATATTTTTCTTTAATAAATTTTTATTTTTTTTTTCCTTATTTTTTCGAATTGAATTATTTTTACCATAATTGTTATAACCATTGACTATCTTAGATATAGTTTTTTTAATATTTTGTCTGATTTGTCTTAAACTTTTATTATTTTTATTATTCTCTTTGCTTAAATTATTAATATTTTTTTGATTTGATTTATAAGAAATTATTTCATCTTTCACAATTATTGTATGATTTTGATTTTTTTGATTAATATTTAAGGTAGAATTTAAATTATTATTTGGTATTAAATGGAATGAATTTATTTTGTCATTTAAATTATTTACTTTAATTTGTTTTTTTTTATTTTCATAATTTGAATTTTTTATTGAAATATTAAGCGTATTATTAGTATAAATATTATTTTTAGATTTTGAATTATTTTTTGATGTTTCTGTTTTTCCAACAGAATTTTTTTCTTTGTATAAATTTTGAATTTTTTGACTTGTTTTAAAATATGAAGTGGCTACATCATTTAATTTACCTTTTATAAATATTGAATCAGAACCAGTGATTATACTAATTGGTGCGGATTTTTTATTTTTTGATTGAATTATATTAGTATTTTTTGAGTTTTCTTGATGAATATTAAACGTTGAATTCATTAGTAGCTTAATAATTAATTAATATTAAATAAATTTAATTCATTATTTTTTTTTTTATTTTATGAATTTAAAGAATAAATTTATAACAATGATAAACCAAAATATTTCATTTATTCACTTAAAAAAATAACCAACGATTAATCCAATAATAAATGAACTAATAAAAATATTATATAAAAAAGTGAAAGATAAAGTTAATACTTAAACACAAAATTTTTAATAAATAAAAAATAGTTATTAATTTTTGTTTTTTGACAAAAATTAATTAACATAAAAAATGAAAATAAATAATATATTCTTTTTCTCTTTGATACTTTTTATCAAAGAAAGATTTTATTTAGTATTTTGTGTTTTGGATCATTTTATATTTCAGAAATGTTAGATTGCAATGAAGAATCAAGTAAATTTGTCATTCCTTTTTCTCCTCTTTCAATTACTTTTGATTCTATATTTTTATTAATTCCACAAAAATTAAATACAATTATTTCCAAATATAATAAACTTAATAAAATTGCAAATGTATTGAATATTATTTCTTCTATAAAACCAAAATAAAAGCAATAAATTAACATTACTAATTTTATACTTATTATTGAATGCATTACTCCTAATTTATATAAAATTTGATAAAACAAAAAATGATATATAAAATGTATGAAATATAATAAAAATAAGTAAAAGTAATCTTTTTTGTTTTCAATTAAAAATAATTCTTTGTAATTTGAATAATTCTTTATTAGGTTCATAAAAATGTCAATGATAAAATTGATTATCCCAACTAGACCTCCTATTAAATAAATATTAATGAAATAAATTGTATTCAAATATTTAATTAATAAAATTGAAAAAGAGAATGAATAACTTGTTAAAATAACTTTAGGAATAATTAATTTATTTGTAAATCCTTTTTTTTGAAATAGACATTTAATAAACAGAATAAAAAATAGCGATATTAATGAAATTGTTTGATGTAAATATATTCTCTTTTTAAAAAATTTAATCTCAATAAGAATTGTGATAATAATACTTAATATATTGTCAATTGGAGTCTCTTCTTGAATATCAACATATATAAATATAAAAATAAAACTACTAATACATAACATAAATTTAATTACTTTAGAATTTATTTTTTCATCTAATTCTGAAATTGTTTTTTCTGGGTTTCCTTGAATCGAATATTCTTTATTTTTTCTTCTACTTTTTTTTTTTTCAATCAAATAAATTAAAATAAGGCTTATTTGAGAAATATCATTTAATATATCGTTATAAAAATATGCTTTTAATTTATTTGATAAATAAATCTTTATTATATATATTATTGAAAATAAAAGTATAAAAATGAATTCTTTTTTATGAACTATAAATACAGGCATTTTTATTATTTATTATTTCAATACAAATGTTTTAATAGGAAAAAAAAAATAATAACATGAATTAATTAAATTTAATTAAATTGTAATATAAGGATATTAATAATTTTTATGAATAAATTTTATGTAAACATTTTTGCAACAAAAATAATAATTTAAAAATGAAAAATTTAATTAAATAACTATTTTATTAGAAATAGAATATTAATGAATATTTGTTTATTTCACAAACTATTAATCATAAATTTAAACAATTAAATTAATTTTAATTTAATTTTTTGTAAAGTCATTGAAGGCGGATGGGTTGTTTCGTTATGTATTATTATAATAATTTAAAATCCATTTAATCAATTGTTTTTATGAATTCAAATTATATTCTTTTAATCAGAAAATAACTGAATAATAATTATTAAAAGGTATTTTCAGAATATTTTTATTGTTAATTCTTAATTTTTATTATTCTTTAAATTTTAGAGTAAATAAAAATTTGTAATCTCATATAAGTAAAACTTTTATTCATCAAGAAAACCATAAACAATATTTAATTCAACCCAATATAATCTTTCGATGCAAATTTCTAATATTCAATTAAATAAATAATGTTTCTTAAATTCCAGATAAAATATTCATAAATAATAAATAATTTTATTGAAAAAATACATAAAAAATGCTGGCTCTTTAGTATTTCCATAAAAAAAAGAAAATAAAAAAAAATTATAATTTAAAATACCATTATATACAGGAACCGGCAAAAGACAACACTCACCAGCACCAAACTA
>JAEEGK010018139.1_pt1 | contig 15253 bp, 9 predicted proteins | sample 8958771 | NCBI WGS metagenome assembly JAEEGK01 (sample SAMN16246547, study PRJNA631951) | gut metagenome | biome: gut microbiome; feature: rumen; material: SC-attached | host: Bos | place: Iran: Karaj | collected 2018-10 | reverse complement strand
ATTATCTTCTTAATTTTTTTCATTTTCATATCTTCTTGTAATTTCTTCATTAAAGTTTTTTAAATATTTTTTTAAACTTTCAATTGAATTTATTATCTTAATACATCTTCCTCTATTTAAATTAGGTGCTTTAACAATCCATAAATTACTATTTTTTTCATTACAATGAGTATTAGGAATTAAAATGGGAGTTTTATTACCTAATTTCTCAACAAGAGAAAAATAATTAGAATAAAATTTAATATCTTTCTCTTTTTTCTTTGGTTGAAGTGATATTTCATCATATTTAATAATATATTGATTAATATTATTAAAAACTTTTTCAAAATTATTAATAATATCATCATACTTTTCATTTTCACAATTAAAAAGAACAGTAAAAGGAATATATTTAAAAATATTTTCATATCTTGATTCAGCATATTTAATAATATTTTGAAATAAATTTGCTTTATTTGATATTGAAAAATGACATTCATAATGATTTACAATTTGTTTACTTCCAACTCCTTTACTTAAATTTTGATAATTAATTCCTAAAATATTTTGTTGCCATTTAAAATTAAATATATTAAAAACATAATCATTTATTTCTCTCCAATTTAATCTATGATCAAAACATTTTTTAACTAAATAACCACAATTTTCAGGTTTAATAATATATGTATTACAATTTTCAATATGAGAATTTTTACTATTATTTTCTATGTGAGAATTTCTATTTGAAATTTTTCCTTTTGAATAACTTAAGGATTCCACATTATTTCTTGTTTGAAAAAATGAATTTTTTGTTTTTGAAACTGATAATTTATTATTTGTTTCATTTGGAATTTTTGGTAATAAAGTCATGTGATTTGATTTAGATACTTCTAATTGATTTTTTGTTGATGTTAAATTTGTTTGAATTGGAGAATATTCTCTTTCTGAATGATGTAAACATCTTTTTATTGAAAGTTTTAAATCTGGATGTTCATTTGTTATTCTTTTATAATTATATGGATTACATTTAATTAATCTTGCAAATTCATTCATTGCAAATCTACTTAATGCTAATTTATTAAATCTTTCTTCTCTTTCTTTTTGGTAATCTGGAATTTGAATATATTTATTTTTTATTAATGAATCATAATACATTTTATTTTCAAATACATAAAAATTAAATATTTTTTAATATTATAAAAAATAAATTAAATAATATATTTTAAATTTATATTTGAATCTTATTATTAAATTAAGATGTCTGAACACAATATAAATAGAAGAATTTCATTTATTTTTACAAGTAAATGTACAAATGGAGATGAATTAGTAAATAAATTATTAAAAGAAAGTAAAAATAAAATAAAATAAAAAATAACATTATAGACAATATAAATAAAAAATATATAAGAAAAGCAACATTAGAAAACTCATCAAGTAAATATTAATAAAATTAACAAAAAATAAAAATATTTATATAACATAATAAAATAGATTTGGTTGATATTATAATATCTGAAAAAGATGTTCAAAAATTAGAAGAATTATCAAAAGAAAAAGAAAAATATTTCCAAAATAATTTAACCCAATTTTTTAAATGGCCAATTAATCTTTTAAATCCATTAAACAAAAATCCAAAAGAAACAGAAAAAATAGAATACGAAATAAAATATGAAGAATTATTAAGAAATGATTATTCAAGAAATTTAGGAGAAGATGGTTTAATATATAAAAGAGAAGATGTAATATCAAAACAAAGAGCAGTGAGTACATATTTAATAAAAAAAATTGGTTCAAATTTACTAAAAGGAAAAAGTATAATGAATATATCATTACCAATAAATATATTTGATTTTAGATCACTTTTAGAACAATGGGTATGGCAAAATGGAATGAGTTGTATAATATTAGAAAAAACAGAAAATTTATCAACATTAGAAAAATTAAAATATTCAACAATTTTCGCAATGTCAAAATTTTATTTATTAGGAGCTCCATTAAAACCATTTAATCCAATTTTAGGAGAAACATTTCAAGCAAAATTAAATAATTCTCATTATTATTTAGAACAAACATCTCATCATCCTCCAATAATGAATTTTTATGCATATGGTAAAAATTATAAAATTTATGGTTTTGAAGAAGCAGATGCATCAACTTATGTTAATACACTTACAATTTATTATAAAGGTAATTTTATTATTGAATATCCTGATGGTACTAAAAATATTGTTATTTATCCTACTTTAAATTTAAGTGGTACTATGATGGGAATTAGAAAAATGCATTTTAAAGGAAAATTAGTTGTTTATGATATTAAAAATGATTTGTGTTCTTTTATTAATATAGATCCTTCTCCTAATGATTCAAGAGGTTTAATTTCTAAATTTTTTAAAAGTAATGAAAAAAAAATGAGTTTTCCTGATTATTTTATTGGAGGAATTTATAAATTAAGTGATTTTAAATTAGGAAAATATGATAATAGTATTATTGATAAAATTAATGTTACTGAGAAAATTAAAAGAATTAGTAAAATTGAAGGTCATTTTACTATTGATATTAATTTTGATGATAAGTGTTATTGGAATTTTTATGAAACTAAATATCCTGATTTCTTTAGAGATAATTTTACACTTCCTTCTGATTCTGCTTATAGATTAGATGAAATTTTATTTAAAATTCATGATGAAGAATTTTGTCAACAATATAAAATTTTAATGGAAGAAGATCAAAGAAATGATAGAAAGTTAAGAGAGGAATATAAAAGTAAAAATAGTAATAGTAAAAAGAAAAAGAAATAATATTTTTATTTTTTTTTTAGTATTAAAAATAAGAATTTGAAAAATATAATAAAATTAATATAATAATAAAAATGACATAATAAATGAAAAATTTTTAATTATTTAAAAATTAAAAATTCATTGAAATTCATAATAAGAAAAAAAAATAATTAAATTCATTTTTTTAAAATTTGCTCATATCATCCATTCTTTTAGCAGTAATGGTTCTTAAAGTTGAAAAAAAAATAGTTTCTAATTCTTTAATTTTAGCATCATATAAATCTCTTAATTTTTTCAAAGTATTATTATGTTCATTTGTAATAGTCATAATTGGTAAATTTCCTTCAATTAATTCAACAGAATCCATATTAGTATTTCTTGTTTTTTGAATTTTTTTTCTATAATAATTTTCAATATAACTTTTATAATAATCCATAGTTTTTTCTAAAGTATCTATTTTAGATTCATAAGTTGCTCTTAAATTTTTTACATTTTCTTCAAAATTATTTGATTGTGGTTGATAATTTAATGATATTGAATTATAAATTGTTCCTGTTTTTATTTTTTCTATTATATCATCATTACCAAAATTTTCTATTTCTTCAGTTTCATAATTATTTAAATTTACATTATTTGAATTTATATTTTGATTTATATTACTTGAATAATTTATATTTTGATTATTCATATTATTATTTTTATTTCTTAATTTATTATCATCTTTTCTAATATTTTCATCATAAAAATTATTTCCTGTTGTATTAATAATATTACTAGTTGTATTTTTAATACTGGTTTCATTTGATATAGTATTATGAAGATTTTTTATTTTATTTGCATAATCAGATTTAAGTGATAATAAAGCATTTTTATATTCTTGTGATAATTTATTTGTTTCATTTTGCCATTGATTATCATGTTCAATATTCCCATCTGCATATTGTGATATTACATTATCAATATAATTATTACCATCATTTAAATTATCATTATTATTATTATTATTTGAAAAATTTGGATTAAAAGTCCCTTTAAATTCATTATTACTACTTTGATTAATATTATTTTGATTATTATAATTAGGATTAAAAGTTTGTTGTAATTGAACATTATTTCCAATTTGTTTCTTTAACAAATCTAATTCTTTTTTATATTCATCACACTTAGCTTTTTCATTAAAATATAAATTTTTATAATTCTCAATTTCATTATTTCCTAAATTTTCATTATTCCTTAATCCATAATTTTCATCATATAAATTATTAATTTCTTCTCCTTTATATAAATTAACACCTTCATAATTTTTTTTACTCATTAATTCATTTTTTAATCTTTTAACTTCATTTTTATAAAATTCAATCTTTCCTTTATCATCTAAAAATTCATTAACATTAGGTTTTAATTTAACATTTTTAGCTCTCATAGCAAATCTCAAAGTACTAAGAGTTTGATAATAATTTACAGAAGCAGGACTTACAGTACAAATAATAGTAGTTAAAGAATTTCCTCCTAATGCTTGTGATAATAATCTTGTTAATTTACTATCACGATAAGGAATATGATTATTTTTTTTATTTTCTGCTAATTTATTAATTACATTTGCTAAAACAAAAAGTGATTTATTTATATATCCAGTTTCACCAGTTCCTTCATTTTTATTTTCATATTCATTTATTCTTTCAGATCCTGCTAAATCAATTAAATTTAAACATGAATATTTATTTTTTGAAAAATCTAAATTATCATCATCTTCTTTTTTAATTTCATTGCTTTCAATAAATATTTGAAAAATTGAATGTGAACGTGATGAATATTCATTAATTAAAGTTTCTCTATATTTTCTATTTTCTTCTCCAAAATCTTTAATACCAATTCCATCATTAAAATTATTAATTTTAACTCTTTTAGCACCAGCAACAACAACACCATATTTATTATCATCAATTAATTTTAAATAATTAGCATCAGTTAATAAATCATGTATATTTTCATTATAAATTTCAATATAAGAACAATAAACATTATAACTAATATTCTCATTATCATTATTTTCAATAAATCTAAAAACATCTCTTAATGAACAAGGTAATATTCCAGGACTATTAGGACTTCCTAACATTGTAAAAGTTTTACCACTTGTTGTTTGACCATACATAAATATTGAACAATTAAAACCTTTTAATACACTTTTTGTTACATCTTTGCACATGTCTTTATATATATTTTGAGTTATTGAATTTGGAGAATATACTTTATCAAATGAAAATTTTTGAGGAGAATATATTGAATCTATTAATGCTTTTTTCATTTCTTTTGTATTTTTTTGATTATTTGATATTGATATGTTATAAGATTCACTTAATAATTCATTTGGGTCATTGTAAAAATTTGTTGTTGTTATTGTGTTTTGTGTTTCGTCTGTTTGCCAAAATTCTACATCTTCATGTTGGAGTAAAGGACGCATACGAATGCATACTTTTATGTTTTGAGACATTTTTTTTTTTTTTTTTTGATTATTTTTTTTTATTTTTTTTTGATTTTAGTTAAATAATAGTTAATTTTTTAATTTTTTTAATTTATGGGATTCAGTAGTTGTAAACCTCTTTTAAAATGTGATGATTATACTAAGAAAGAAGATGAATTAATTAATTTACCTAATGATAATAATAAAGAAAATCATAATCAAAATAATAATAGTCCAATTGAACATAATAATAATAAAAATAAAAAAAATTCAACTGATTTATCAGATAATCCATATTTAGATAGAATAAATTTATCACCTATTAGAGAAACAAATAAAGAAAATTATTATGATAATGTTGGAAAAGATGATAATGTTTTTAATTCAATTGATACTAAAGATGTATTAAGTAATAAATTGAAAGGTAAAAAAAATCAATTTACAAATAATAATGAAAGTGAAAAGATTTATAATAAAGAAACTTCAAATAAATTTCAAAATGAAAATATTGAATCATATGAAAATATAAATAAATTGAATAATAACAATAATAATAATAATAATAATAATAATAATTATAATAATGAAAATTTTATTGAAAATAATAATGAAAAAAATAAAGAAAATTTGATTGAAAATAACAATGGCAATAATAATGATAATTTTAATGAAAATAATAATGGAAATAATAATGAAAATTCTAATGAAAACTCTAATGAAGATTATATGGAAAATTATAATAAAAATTTTATTAATAATGATATAGTTTATAAATTTTCTTGGAAAAATATTGATATATTATCAATAATTCCTGAATCAAAATTACAAAGTAATGATATGAATATAATAGTTAATTATGGATATTTAAATAAATTTTTATTATCAACTTCATCAAATGTTGAAAAATATTGTTTATTAAGTAAAAGTAATTTCTGTATGTATAAAAGTAAAGAAACTGTTTTAAGAAAACAAAAACCTTTTTTAATGATGAGTTTGAAAGATATTGAAAAATGTGATATTGTTTATATGGATTTTTTAAATAAGAAAAATTTAGAGGATTTTTATTTTTTTTATATTCTTAAAAAAAATTTAAAATTTCAAATACCACAAATTAATAATATTGTATTTAATGAAGAAATTTCAGAAGAATATGATATGAAAAATAATTCAGAAGTTTATAATTTATTATGTTTAAAAAAAAATATATTAGAACAAATTTTTTCAAGAAATGATTTAATTATTTTATATACTGAAAATGAAGATGAATGTATTAAATGGGTTTGTTTAATTAATTATTTTATTAATTATTACAAACAAAAAATTTGAACAGAAAATTTTATATATCATTTTTTTTAGAAATACATTTAATATATTATATTAATATATTTAACATTATCAAAACAATTTTTTTATATATTTTTTTTTTTTCAATTTATTAATTATGTAATATTATTTATTATTCTTTAAAAAAAATATTAATTTAAACATTTATTAATTATATATTAAAATAAATACCATGAACATTTTTTATCCATTTTATAATGAGTATAAAAAAAATTATTCTCATAATCAATTATATACAAATCAGTAAAAAGATCTTTTACTAAAGGAGGAAATTTCTCTTTCATAATTTTAAAATTTTTATGTCTAATATTCTTAACTAAAACATAAAAAATATTTTCTAATTTGTCAATTAAAGGTTGATTAAATCTTCTTTCAAAATCCCAATCTTCAATTTTTTCATCTTTAGGAATAGGACTTAATTTATCAATAACTCTACATAATCCTTCTAAAAATTCAGGAAAATGCATTTTTAAATAATTGTCATTAAAAATTTCATTTTCTTTTAATTTGATACATTGATTAAAAATTAAATTATTTTCTTTTGTATTAAATTCTTCATCAACAAATGATGAAATAAAATTATCAAATTCATTTAAATTCATCCAAACACTAAAATTTAAATTATTAAATAAAATATTTTTTTTACTTTAATTCATCTTTTTGTTTAATAAAAGTTTTATATATTCCATCTAATAAAGGAAGATACGCTAATAAAAAATTATCTATTTTTTCATTATAATATCTTTCTTTTCTCCATATATTATTATCAAATCCTTTTATTGAATTTTCAAAATGATTTTCAAATGAATATTTCACTGCATCTATTATATTTTTAAATTTTTGTAATTTATTCATATATTTATCTTTTGATATTTGAACTAAAAATAATAGAAATTGATGTCTTACTAAATTATAACATAAATTTTTATTTTGTTTATTATCTCTTTCTTCTAAATCTATTTCATTTGATATTATTGAATTTTTAATTGAAAACATATTTTCTATATTATATGAATCATCAATAAAATTATTACAGTTATTTATAAATTCTGTTAATAAATCATTTTTAATTTGAAAAATTTCTTCACCTGAAAATGAAGAATAATATTTATAACATTCAATAATATTTTTATAATAAGTTCTTAAATAAATTTTTAATTCTTCAATTTGTGTTTCAGATTTAATTATTTTCTTAAAATCACATCTTGTAAAATCAAATTCAAAACATTCATTTATAATATCTTCACTTTCACCTTCATAATTATATCCACAAAAATAAAAAATTGAATTATTAAATGACCAAGGTGTTTTAGGTTTAATTATTTTATTTTTTATTTTTCCTGGTCTTGGTTCACAATATTTAATAACTTTTAAATAATCTTCATCAATAACTTTCAAATTTTTTTCAATATATTTTTTCCCTAAAATACTAATAGAAACTTTTTTTTCTTTTTCATTATTTTCATTATCATCAGTATTATTATTTTTATTATTTTCATTATCTAAATTATTATTATCATTTTTTAATTTAACACTATTTAATTCATCAAAATATAAATTATCAAAAGTATAAATAATAGGATTTTTTTCAAGAAAATAATTATCATCACCATAAAAATCAACAATTTCAGAATCAATAGAATAAAAATATAAAAGATTTCCAGGAGGACACATTCTAATAATAGTATATTTAATACCATTTCCAATCATATCATAAGGTTTAAAATTATCAAAATTAAAATGAATTTTAACTAAATGAAATTGGGGATTTATAATATTTTCTTTAGGTTTAAAAATAAATTCAATTTCTCTCCATCCTTCACAAATCCAACATTTATTTCTATTTCTTATTTTTTTTATTTTTTCAATTTTACTTTTATATAATTCTAAATTTGAATCAATATTATTAAAAATATGAATTTTTGAATAAAAAGATTTAGTTTTATTTAATTTATTAATTGGTTTAATAAAACCTAATGAATTAATTTCCATTTCATTTCCATCAACATGAATTCCTAAAATTGAATGATTTTTTTCTGATTCTTTTGATAAAAGTAAACAATCTTGATATGGTAAATTATTATGTGATATATCTAAATGAACTAAAGGATTTTCTCTTATTGAAAAATATTTTCCTAATTCTTTTGCAAAATTTGATGCTTCTCTTTCAGGAATTTTTAATTTATTTATTATTTCTATTTTATTTATTTGTTTTATATCTTTTTTTGATTTAATATTTGTTTCATTTTTTGGAGTAAATGGATTTTTTTCAAAATGAAATCTTTTTTCTGAGGCACATTTATTTAATTCAAAATTATTATATTTTTTTTTTGGATCTGGACTTAAATTTGCTATTTCTTCAAATAACATTTCTTGTGTTAATTCATCTCCTATTTTATTCCATGATAAATCTAATATTTTTAATTGAGATAAATTTTTTATTTTATTTATTATTAATGCAGCTGAATTATTTCCTAAATTATTATATCTTAATATTAAAACTTTTAAATCTTCACTTATTGATATTAAATTACTTAATGATTCAATTGAATTATCACTTATATCATTTTTACCAAGATTTAAATATCCAATTTTTAAATTTTTATTATTAAAAATACTATCACAAATTCTTATAATATTAATATCTTGTAAATTATTATCTTCTAAATTTAATTCAACAATATTACATTTTTCATTTTCTAAAAAATTAACTAAATTATCAGTTCCAATTTTCCCAATTCGATTTTTACTTAAATTTAATTTATTAATATTTTGCATTAATGACTTATTTAAATGTAAAGAAGAAAATAAATAATTAATTCCATTTTCAGTAATTCTATTTGAAGATAATTGAAAATCATTTAAATGATTTGCATATTCTAAACTATCACTTATTGCTTTGATATATATATCACCAACATGTTGATTATTTAAATCTAAAGTTCTTTCATTTCCTTTTCTTTTAATTAAACCTAATGGATTTGGAATTAATCTATTTTTATTGCATGATTTTATAAAAGCTAAAGCTGGAGTTAATTTTAATGTTGGATTTTTATGTTCTATTGTTCTTAATTTTCTAAATTTATCAAAAAATTCATTTAATGATTCTGATGATGAATATTTTGTCTGTTTTAAATTTTGATCTAATGGATAAAATATCCTTTGTTTTTTATTTTGAGTTGGAAACATTTCTTCTTTTAATTTTAACATTATCCCTGAATAATCTTTGTTGAATATTTTATCAATTGTTGTTTTTATAGTTTGTTCTGATTCTGAATCTACAGAATTTGATAATTTTGATAATTTAAATCTATTTAATTTTAAATTTGGTTTTTTTTGTGTTATTAAACTAAATTTTGGTTCTTGAATTAGATTATTTTGAGATTGATTTAATGAAAGATTAAAACTTATTCTTGGTAAACTCATATCTCTCCTCATATTTATTTTTACTTTTTCTTTATTAAATTAATTTAAAAAATAAACAAAAAAAAAAATAAAAAATTCAAAAAATAAAAAATTAATCCATTCAAAAAATCCCATCAAAATAAAAAAAATGTCGGGTATCTCAGCAATATATTTCTTAGATAGAAAAGGTCGTATAATAATATTCCGTAACTATCGTGGTGAAGTAAATCAAGATATATCAGAAGGATTTACAGATCAAGTATTAGAATTAGATGAAAGTAACATGAAACCAGCATTTACAATAGACAATGTTCATTACATTTGGATTAAACATCAAAATATTTATATTGTAGCAGTAGGAAAACGTAATATAAATGTTGCATTAACAATATCATTTTTATATAAAATGAAACAAATATTCATTGATTATTTTAATGAATTAGAAGAAGAAACAATAAAAGATAATTTTGTTCTTGTTTATGAATTATTAGATGAAATAATGGATCATGGTTATCCTCAAACTACAGAAAGTAAAATATTAAAAGATTTCATTGTAATAGAATCACATAAAAAGAATATAGATAAAAATAAAGGACAATCAATAAATGAAAGTAATGTAACATCAACAATGACAAATATAGTATCATGGAGAAAAGATGGTATAAAATATCCAAATAATGAAGCATATCTTGATGTAATAGAAAAAGTAGATGAATTAATAGGACAAAATGGAACAGTATTATCAAGTCAAGTATTAGGTTCAGTAATAATGAGAAGTTATTTAAGTGGAATGCCAACAGTAACTCTTGGTTTAAATGATAAAGTAGTATTAGAAAATTCAGGTAAAGATATATCAAATTCAGTAGAAATGGATGATTTAAAATTTCATCAATGTGTAGATAAGAAAATGTTTGAAAATGATAGAACAATACAATTTATTCCTCCTGATGGTGAATTTGAATTAATGAGTTATCGTTTAGATATGCAATTAAGACCTTTAATTTCAGTAGAAGTTACAATTAAAAATAAGAGTGATACTCATATTGAATATTCTGCAAAGGCAAAAACAAATTTTAAAAATAGAAGTGTTGCTAATAATGTTTCTATTTATATTCCTGTTCCTCTTGATATACAAAATGCTACTTTTAAAACTAGTGTTGGGAGTGTTATTTATTTAAGTGATAGAGAAGATTTATTATGGAATATTAAAAAATTTGAAGGACAAACTGAATTAAATATGGTTTGTTCTTTTCAAGTTCCTACTGTTAGAATTGATGATCCTAATAAACATTTGAAAAGACCTATTCAAGTTAGTTTTGAAATTCCTTATTTTACTGTGTCTGGATTGCAAGTTAGATATTTGAAAATTACTGAAAAAAGTAATTATGAAGCTGTTCCTTGGGTTAGATATTTAACTAAAAATGGAAATTATTCTATTAGAATTATATAATGGGTTTTTTATTGTTTTTTAAATTAGTTTTTTTTTGTATTATCATTTTTAGATTTTTTTTTTAATTATTTTTTTTTTTAGTTTATTTTTTTTTTTTTTTATTATATTTTTTTCTTCTTTTAAATTTATATAAATTTGAATTAATTTTTATTTCTATTTAAATTAAAAATGAAGAAAATTGAAAAAGTAAGGGAATTAATTTTAGTAAATAAAGACAATTTTCATGATTCATTATCATTATTTAAAAAAAAATTAAATAGTGATTTATTAGAATATATAGCTTTTAATTGTGATATATCAAATGATAAAAATGAAAATCAACAATTAATTTTATCTGAATTTTCAATTGTTCATAAAGTAAATACAAGTAATGATATAGATTATCAATTTTTTACTTTTTTAATTCCTTCAATTAAATATCATAAATATACAAAAGAAGAATATGTATCTTTTTCTCCAATTTTAATGAAATATTTAAATAATTATAAAGATATTTATGATTTAAATTTAGTGACTTCAATAAATTCAATTTCATATGATAATTTAGAAAATGAAAATATGATTAGAGAAAATTTTGAAAAAATTTTAATTGATGGAAAAAGACCAAAAAATGATAATACAAAAAGTTATTATTATTATCCAAAAGCATTAATTCTTCCTTCAAGAAAATATCAAGAAAAATTAGTTGAAAATATTGGAAATATAACAAAACAATTTTTAGAAATTTATAAAAATGATATTAAAGAAAAAGATTTTAAAGAATCAGAAAATGAAAATGAAAAAGAAAAATCACAAATTCAAAAGAATTTAAATATTTATGAAGAAAATATTAAATTAATACAGGAACTTTTAGAATTTAAATGGGTTTTAATTTTTCATCCTTTTATTCAAAATATGTTTTATATATATATTGATAAAATTAAAATTTCAATAAATTCATTAGATAAAACTTTAGATAAATGGATTAAATTTATGACATCAATATCAAATTCATTTTCTTTATTGAAAAACGAAAATATTTTTGAAATAAAGATTGATGATGAATTAGATGATTATTTTTATGATAATTTTTGTGAATTTTTTATTAAATCAAAAATATCAAAATGTGAATATAAAAAAGAAAATGATGAAGTTATTTTTGAAATTAGTAAAGAAAATAATTTTAATAGTGATAAAATGGAAAATACTTTAAAAAAATTATTAGAATTAAAAGATAAAAATGAAATTGAAATTACTGAATATAATTATCATGGATTTGATTTTAAAAAATTATTTGAAAAAGAAATTCAAAATAATTTAAATATAATTTATTCTTTTGGTATTACAATTACTCCATCATTAATTCCAATAGAATTAGATATAAATAAAGCAGAAAAAATGTTAGATAAAATATCATATGATAATTTATTTTTGAATATTAATAATAGAGAAGATATAATTTTTGGTTATCAATTTGAAACTGTATTACACAAATTATTAATAGACATTAATAATAATAATAATAATAAAAATAATCAATCTACAACTGTATCAAATGAATTTGGTAAAGATTTAAAATTTTTTTGTAAAGATAATAACTTTTTAAATATAATTAATCAATATTTTGAAACTTTTGAAATTAAATTGACTAATGAACAAAATTTTTATATTGTACAATATAAAGTAAAAAATGAATATAATCTAGATGAATTAAAATATGATTTATGTGAAGAATGTGAAAAAATAAAAATAAATCAACTTATAAATGAAGAATTAGGACTTAGTTTATTTTATAAAGAACTTTTTTCTGATAAAAAATATACAATAATTGGAAGTAATCTTGATAAAAAATTTAATTTTATTTTTTCAAATATTATTAAAGCACCTAATAAAATTAATGAAAGTTCATTAATATTTCAAAAAGAGAAAATTAAATTTTTTGATTTACAATATATTTCAAGAAAAATAAATTATAATTTTCTTTTAACATATATGAATTTTTTACATAATTCTAGTTTTCCTATTAAATATGTAACTCAAAGGTTTTGTTATATATTTAATGAAATGAAACAAAAATGTAATATTGAAGAATTTTCAAATATTGTTTTTGAAATTAATGAATTTAAAAATAATATGATTATAATTCCTTCTGAAGCTTTTGATAATAATTATCAAAGAATTTTTAAAATATTACAAAAATATACAAATTTTTCTTTGTCTTATTTTAATGAAAAAGATATTGCTATAACTATTTTAGAAAATGAAAAATTAAAAGAAAAAGAAAATATTGAAAATGAAATTTCTGACATTATTAAAAAAGATTAAATTAATTTATTATAAAATTAAAATAATATTTTTGAAATTAAAATTTTATTTAATTTAATAAAAAAAATTTTAATCATTTAATTGAATATCATAATTTATAAAAAAATATTTTAAATAAAAAAAAATTCTCATAATAAAAATTCTTAAAGATTGAAGTATTTAATATTCTAAAAATCCTTTAGTTGCTTTTCCATTATTTGATTCAATCATGAATAATATATTTATGGTAATTATGATAATTTTTTTTTGATATTTTCTTTTAAAGTGAATTTATTTTTTTATAAATGAAGTTGAAATTTACTGGAATAAAAATTAAAAATAATTAATTTTAAAAACAAAAAAGAAAGATCACAATAAACATTTTTTAATTTAAATAAAATCATTTGAAACAAAATCTTAAATAAAAATTATTTTTAAATATTATCAAACTTAAACCAATTTATTTAACTTTACTATAAGATAATAAAAGTGAACTTTTATCATCAAGAACTTCACATTTATCAAGTTTCCAAAAAGAAAGACAAGCATCGCCAAAAACATTTTTACTTCCAGTTTGAGCAATAATAGAAGCTTTAATTAAAAAAATTTTAGAAACTAAATTTTCTTTAAAGAAATATTGATTAGTAGTTGGTCCACCTTCTAATAAAAGTTTATCAATTCCAAATAAACTTTTTAATTTTTTTAAAGCAACTTTTAAATCAATATTATTTTTTCCTGCAAAAATATAAGAAACTCCAATACTTTTTAAATAAGCAAGATAATCATCTTTAACTTCATCTTCTGCTAAAATTGTAATTATTTGACTTTCTTGAGTTCTACCAAAACTTTTCCAATAACAAAAGAAACCTTCTTTCCATTTACATTTACCTTGTTTATCTATTACAATACTGTAATAACCATTTTTTTTTTCTGCTACAAAATCTTTTTTTTCTACTTTTGAATCTTTAAATTTTGATAAATCAATTGGTTCATTAAAATCTGATTCAAATGTTGTTCTTCCACTTAATATACTTTTACAATCAAATGAATATTCTTTTTGAAAGTAAATTTTACCACATATTTCTCCTTCTGGAGTATCTAACCAATCACCTGTTGCATTTCCATCCATTGATTCTAACATAAAACAGTATACTTCTGGTAATTCTGACATTTTTGATTTTTATGTTCTAATTATTTTTTTTGGAGTTTTGGATATTTATATATTTTTTAGTATTATATTATGAATTATTTTGTAAAAATTAATTTTTGAATTATTAATTTCTTTTCCAATATTTCTAATTTTTTAATAAAAATTTTTTAAATTAAATAAATAATAAATAATTTTAATTAATCGAATAATTTATAATCAAATATAAACATCTTTTTTGTAAATTTTGATAAGTAAATATAGAAAAATAAAATTAAGAATATTTAAATAAATAAATATTTCAATTTTAAAAAGTATATTAAGGAATAAAATTATATAGATTATATTTTACACATTATTGAAATTAGTTATTTTATAAAGTCGATAAATTTTTATAAATG
>JAEEGK010018137.1_pt1 | contig 15255 bp, 1 predicted proteins | sample 8958771 | NCBI WGS metagenome assembly JAEEGK01 (sample SAMN16246547, study PRJNA631951) | gut metagenome | biome: gut microbiome; feature: rumen; material: SC-attached | host: Bos | place: Iran: Karaj | collected 2018-10 | reverse complement strand
CATTATTATTATTATTATTTTCTTTTTTTTTTATTTGATTATTATTATTATTATTATTGTTATTATTGTTATTATTATTATTATTATTATTATTTTCAATATTATATAAATTTGGATTTTCATTTGCATTTAATCTAGAATATCCGAAAGGATTAAAAAAATTATTAAATATATCTTCTTGATTATTAGAATAATAATCTAAATTTTCCATATTATTATTTGACGATAAAAACATTTTTTTTTCAAAATTTTCAATATTATTAATAATTTTTTTTTTCCAATTTTCATTTAAATTATTTTTATCTAAAACTTCATTATTAACATAAATAATATTTTTAAAATAATTAGAAAAATCAGAATCTTTATTTTTATCTTTTTTATATTCTCTATAATTATAATTATAATTAATTTTTTCTTTAACAATTTCGATATTAAAATCTTTTTCATTTTCTTTTAAAATACTAAAAACAAAACATCCACCTTCTTTTAATTTATAAGCATAAATTTTATCTTTTATTAAAACCCATTTTAATAAATTAAATTTAGTTAAATCAAAACTTGATTTATATTCAGGTAATAATAAAATATCATTTGATTTATAAGTTGAAGTAACTTCAGCTTTTGTTTGATATAAAATAACTTTTTCAAAGTAATCAACTTCGGGAATTTCTGTTTTTTTATTATTTTCTATTAATAATAATTGTTCTTCAATGTATGGAGCATTTAAATCATCAAATTCATTTAATTTATTTTCATTTAAATCATTTTTTTCTGAATTATTTTCGTTTTTTTCTTTTTGAATTTTTATGTTATTAAATTCATATTTATATAAAACTAAATTACATTTAATTTGAATTTTATTATTATATTTATATATTTTATTTTTTTCTTTTCCAACTTCTTTATTTTCTGGTTTTTTTTCTTCTTCAATTTCAATCGCAATTGAATAAACATATTTTTCATCATTTAATAAAATATAATTAAAATTTTTATCGATAATATTATTAGATTTAACTGATTTATCAAAATTTAATTTAATTTTATTTTCTATAACTAAATTTAAAGGATTAATTTCTAATAAAACACCAAAATTACTTTGATTAGTTTTATAATAAAGTTTATCATTATTTTTATTATAAATTAAAAACGGATTTGATTCAGATTTATTTAATTGTTGATTTATTTCATAAACTTTTCCTTTAATTGTTCCATTTTTTCCTGTTCCAATTTTATATAAACCTCCACAAATACCTATTAAAATAACATATAAATAAGTACCATCTGTGCATAATGATGTACTTGAAACTGATTCTATATTTTTATTTGATGTATATAATAAGTTTTTACTTATATTATAAAAATCGATAATTGAATAATTTCTTAAAATCGGATAAATATTATAATCATTTTCTTTTAAAAATAATGAATCAATTAATTTTTTAAATAAATTATTTACATTTGTTGAATGTTTTTCTAAATATAATTTAAATTTTTCGTTTTCTTTGTTTTTTTCAAAAAAATCTTTTAAAATTAAATATTCTCCTTGATATAAATTTAATAAAATATAACTATCTAAAGCCATAATTAATTTTATATCAATTAAAGCATTACTTTCTTTATTTAAATTAATATTAATATAATTTAAAATATTTTCATTAAATTCTTTATTTCTTGTGTTATAATAAATTTCAGAATAATTAATTGTTGTAATTAATTTATGAAATTTTTCAATTTGTTCTGGATGTTCAACAAAATCATAATTATTTAATAGAATATCTTGATTATAAGCATTTTTTTCTAAAGGATGGAAAGGAATCATTAATAAATTAGGGAATTTATTTTCATTATTTTTAAATGATTTTTCTAAGTTTTCAAAGAATTTTATTTTTCTTAATTGTAATTCATCTAAATTATATAAAATAGTATCAACTGTTTTGCTTGATTTTTTTAATAAAGTAGGGTCTATATCAACTTGAGATGCTAAACTTTCTAAATACCATTCTGAATTATTAAAATAACCATCAATGTTGTATGAACATAATTCATCACAAAATTGAAAGAAATTTTCTTTATCCATTTTTTTTAATATTTTTTTTATTTTTTTTTCTGGAGAAATATAATTAATTTTAAAATATAATTAATTTTTATTATTTTTTTAATTTTATTTTAAATTAATATTTTTATAATAAATTTAATTTTTTATTTATTGATAAAATTATTCTATTATTATATCTAATTGAATTTAGTAATTTTGGAATATTATTATAATTTTTATTATTAAAATTATTTGCGATTTCATTTTTTAAAATATTATTTTCTTCGATTATTTTATTTTTAATTTTTATATTTTCTTCATTATTATTATTTAATATTTTTTCTTGAATATTATACAAATTAATTAATTGTTCATTTGAATTATTAATTTCATTTTCTTTTGATTCTATTTTATTTAATTTTAATAAATATTCCGCTCTTTTAATGTCATTATTTAAAATATTATAAGCGTTAATTATTAATGATGAACAATCTTCAGCATATTTTTTATTACAAATGTCAGGATGAATTTTTTTTTGTATTTTTTTATAATTTTTTGATAATTTTTCTAAATTTATATTATAATTTGGAGGATTTATATTGAAAATTAAAAAATAATTTAAATTTTTTAAATATTTATAAAAATTTATATCATTACATTTATTACATGAAATATATTTTATTACATTTGTATTCATTTTATACTTAATTTGTGAAGTATATAAAAAAATTAAAAATAAATTAAATTTTTTTCTAATAAATTTTTATAAAAAATATGATTAATTTTCTTTTAATTTTTTATTTTTTCTTTTTTTCCATATTAAAATTTAAATGTGAATTAATTTGTCCTCCTGATAATTTTGTATATGAAGATGATTATTGGAAAAATGACCCTGAAAATAAAGATGAAATAAAATTAGGTTTTATATTTAAAAAAGTATTAAGAGAAAAATATTATGATTATTGGAGAGGATTTGTTTGGGATAAAGATGATTTTTGTTATGAACCTTATGATAATAGTATAACTTTAAAAACTGAAATTGAAGATTTGGACAAAATTGATACTGAAACAATAAAAATTTACAATAAAAATGATAATATTCCTGATGATGTTGAAGAATATGTTATAATTGATGAAGAAATATCAAATTTAAAAAAATTTTATCAAAATGGATGTAAAACTGTAAAGAATGAATCTGATGATTCTTATCAAATTTTATTTAAAATGGATGAACCAATTGAAAAATATAATGTTAGTTATTTTTTTAATTTTAGTATTTTAAATCCTTATTCAACAGATGTTAAATTTAGATTTAAAACACATACACTCAATATAATTAAAAAGAAAGTGAAAATAAATTGCGAAAACACAAACATCAGTTTAGGGTTTGATTCACTTTCTAATGAAATATTTGAGGAAGAATGTGAGGATGCTGATCAAGATTTTGTTAATGATTTTTATATGTATTTAAATGAAGTTGATACAATTCCCAAACATAGTATGAAAAAAGTTCAAATTCCAATAAAATTTTCGGATAGAAAAAATGAAACTTTAGATAATAAAGAATTTTTTACTAAGATTTATAATGAATATATTTCAATAAACTCACCATCAAATATATATAATTTTTTTTATAATAAATATAATTTAACGAAACCTTTTGATACTTATATAACCTTTTCACAATTTGAAATTATTTTAGAAGCAGAAAATGATTTATATGTTTCTTCTTATAGTATGACATATAAAAGAAATAAACCTGAAGAATTAAAATATAATGGAGATGATAGAACAAATTCAAAAGATAACTGTACAAATGGTCAAGTTTGTATTGAACATTATGGATGCATTGACAATAAATGTCAAAAATGTCAAGATATAGCATGTGAAAAATGCTCTGGTTCAACATCTCATTGTGATAAATGTTATGCAATTGCTGAAAATTGGAATGGTTTAGGTCCAGAAAATAATTGTAAAATTTTAAATTTTATAGATTTAGCTAAATTTTCAATGAATGAAAAAAATATTATAATAGAAAATGTTCCTCCGGCTTATCATTATAGAGTCACAATGGAATTTTGGATTTATGTGAATTATCCTAAATATATGAATAATACATTTATGAATATTATATTTAAAGATTTCATGGCAATTTCAATTCAAAAATTAAATGATAATAGTTTAGAAGTTTTTTGTGTTCCAATTGAATTTTTATATAATTTTCCTGAAGATGAAACTTTTTATGAAAATAAAACTATTAATAATATAACAAAAATAATAAATGATGAATTAGGAGCATTTTATGTCAAAAAATCATTTGAAAATATAGCAACTAAATGGATAAATATTAGATGTGCTTATAATATTGAAAATAGTAAAATGATAATTAATGAAGATGAATATGTAATGAAAATTCCACAATTTTATGTTGGTCAAACAAATATTCCATTTTATTTAAAAAAATTTTATAAAGAAAATCAATTTACTAAAATAATTTTTCAAAGATTTTTTAATCAAGAAACTTTTATTTATTTAAGAAATTTAAATATTTTTAGAGAATTTATTCCTTATTCAATTGTAACTAAATATCTAAATTTACATGAATTAAATTCTGATGAGTTTCCTCAATTATTATTTAGTATTCCTTTTGATAAAGTTGAATTAATAAGTGGTAAAACTTATAAATTTAAAACATATAATTATTTAGATATTCCAAACGTTGATGTAAATAATACACATAAATTAACAACAAAAGAGGATAATTTACAACCTCCAAGAAATTTTCATCGTTTAAATTTATTAAGTCCAAACAATAGTCAATATTCATCATGTGATTTAGATGAACTAAAAGAAATTGATTGTTTAGCAGGTGAAAAATGTTTTGATGATAATTTAGCATATGTTTGTGAAGTAAATAATGACTACCCTTTTTATTTAGACCCAATTAATTTAAAATGTCAAAGAGGGTGTCCTTATAATTATATGATATATCCAAGAGATAATGATTATAAACAAAGACAAATTTGTAATAAAGCATGTGATAGTAATACATATCAATGTGCCTCTTCAGATAATAATTATTTTAATATTTCAGAAGGTTTTATTTGTGGAACGGGATTTTTTAATTTATATTATAAATGTTATGATATTCAAGATTCAATTAATGATGTTGATAATGTTGGAATTTATTTCGGAGAAATATTAAATTCTCATTCAATTGAAATTGATCTTAAAAAAACTTATAATTATTTTGCTATTAGTATGTGGATATTTCCTGCATTTCATTTACTTAATTATAGATATGATAAAGAAAATCATGATAAAAAAAATTTTTCTTTTTCAGATTGGAATGGAAGGTATATTTTTATGTCAAATGATTTATATATAACATATAATTTTGAAAATGATGAATATATAAGGGGGTCTTTTTCTTGTAGAATAAATGGAAAATTTCAAAATTCTAATTGGAATCATTTATTAATTACTGTAGAAAAAAATTATAATAATGGTAAACAAAGTGTATATGGAAGTTTTACAAATAATTGGCTTGATTATAATTATGGTTTTTTCGGTTATACTAATTCTAATGACAATAAAATAACATTAAGCTCTTTGTTTTTTTGCAACAAAGAAGAAATACCTTCTAAATGTAAAGGAATTAAATGGATAGAAGCCTTTTATAGAAAAATTCAAATATTTGATATTACTTATTCTAATAAATTTTCAATGCTTTATTTAACACAATTTGAAAATGAAAATAATTATATGTTAAAACATATGTTTATTAATAGAATGGAATCAATAATAAATAACAAAATATACGATGAATTTAATAATTCAATTTATGGTATAGTATCTATTTTAGAAAAAGAAACAAAGAAACATCATAATCCAGATAATACAAATTATTTTAATTATGAATCTAATTATTTTCCTGATAGAGCATTTAATAATAATTCTAATTATATATATAATTATACAATTGAAAAATTAGTTGCAAAATTAAATTGTTCATATAATTCTACATGTGAATATGCTACTACTGGTGGTAGGTGTTTAACATGTAAAAAAGAATATTCTTTATGGGGAAAAGAAAATAATTGTTATAGTCAATCTGTATTATCTTTATATACTTATAAAAATCCTGGTTTGAATCAACCAAATAAATTATATTTAAATATTAACTATGAAAGTTTTAAAAATTCTCCATCTTTAACTCTATTTTTTTTCATTAAATTATATAGTTTTAGAAATGATATTAATAAAAAAGAAGAATATAAAAAAATATTAATATTTGATGAAGAAAATAATTTTTATCTTGGTTATGATCCTCAAAAACAAGAAAGTTTATATTTTAATTATAAAGATACAATAATTTTTCAATACACCAATTTTAGAAATGGAAATTTTGGATTTTGGATTCCAATTAGTATAGCTGCTTTTAGAGAAAGTGATAGAACATTTCAATTAAATATGTTAAGTGCTTCAATTAAATATAATAATTTAAAATACAATTTCAACAATTCTTATGAATTTTATAAAGTTGATTTTAAAGATTTTATTATTACTAATAATTGGGTTGGATTGTTAAGTAATATAAAAATATATGACAGATTTATGGTCAATGCTTGGGGGATAATAAAAAGTAACTATAGTTCAGATTTTCAACCAATATTTGAATTGCCATTAAAATCTTCAATAAAAACAAAATGTTTTTCTGATGATTTATTAATATTTTCTCCAGGAAATAAATATGAATATAAATGTGTAATGGATTATAATATTAATTTTTATGATTGTTCTCCTCAAAATGTAAATCAATATTTTTATGATAATTTTAGAACAGATTATGGATATGGATATTGTACTGGTACTTGTGGAATTGGATATGATCCTACAATGTGTTTAGGAAATGAATATTCTAATAATTATGGTGTTAGGGATATTGAAAATAAAAGCTGTGAATCAAAAAAATTTTTATTTAATAATTTTTATCTAAATATAGCTGATAATAGGGTGAGATGTTATACCAAAAGTATTATAAATTATGCGAGATTCAAATCTGTAACTTCAATTGTGAATAGCCCTACATTAGAATGGAATTTAGAATTTTGGTTTTATACTGATAGTTATAGAAATTCACATAATTCAAAAAAAATAACTGATAGAAATCCAATGATTAAAAAAAATAATTTTGATAATATAGTATTAGAATGGGATTATCATAATAAAATAATCGTTAAATCAATCAAATCTTCAGATGATACATATATTCTTTATATAACTTGTGTCCCAATAATAAATAAGTTTAACAGTGAACAAGATTCAAAAACAAATATAACAATTTCAATAACTAATTTTATAGCAAAATGGAAATATATATCATGTGGAGTAGATTATGTTGTAGCAAAATCTATTCTATATTTAGGTAATTCTTCTACACTTTCAAGTGATGAAAAATATTTTGAAAAAACTTTATCAAATATCCCATCAACAAATGTTAATTTTTATTTAAATGAAAATAGCCCAAATGGTTATGGAGTGACATATATTAGAGAAATAAAACTATGGCAGTGTTATAATTGTAATGTTGCAAGTAAAAATTTTGAGTATTATAAAGGAATTCCTATGTTTACAAATCTTTTACATAATTTTAGGGGAATTGATACAACAATTGAAAATTTAACTAAAAAATTTTCTGACGCTCATGGTGATGCAAAAACTGTTTATATTTATCAAGTATCAAATTATGTTGGAGAAAATATAATAAATGGTCCAAGTTCTTTTATGCAATGCAATGAAGTTGAATTTACATATTATAATGAAAAAGATAATAGTTGTTTTTCTTTGTTAAATATGAACAGAGTTAACGATATAAGTATTTCATTACCTTCTACAAGAACAGGAAGATATACAATGGAATTTTGGATAAATATTGAAATTGTTTCTCAATTAACTTTAGGAATTCATTTTATTTGGGAAAAACATTTAAGTATTACTCTAATAGCAGATAATACACAAACTTCAGTTTTAAATGTGATTTGTTTTCCACAAGCTTATTTAGATAATGTAGATGGATTAGAATCATTGGAAATTTATGATTTATTAGAAAAATCTCATAATTCACAAAAATTAGGATTGGTTGGTGCTTCAAATAAATGGACATTTGTTAGATGTGCTGTGGATTTAACAAGAAAAATTTTTTATATCAATGATCCAGAAGATAATGATACTTTAACTAATCATTCTTATAAAAAAATTCAATCTGAAATTTTATATGGAAATGTGAGAAATTATCGACCATTTAGACTTTTTTCAATGCCAAATGAAACTATTTTTAAAATACAAAATCATAATAAAGTAGAAACAAGAGTTTTTTTAAGACAATTAAGAATATATAGAGAATTTATTGATATGAATATAGATAATATTAAATTTATTAATTTACAAAAAGATATTTATCTAAGAGAATTTAAATTATTGGAACTATTAATTGATTTTGGAATAACAACAGGAGGAAATTTTTGTTCCTATACTACGGTTTCAGATTTAATTTGTAATCGTTATTGTAATAATGTTTGTGGTTTATTTTATTATATTATAAATGAAAATGGTGGTTATCAAATAACACACAGGCCTGAATGGATAAATTCAACAAATAAAATTTATGCTACTTATCCAGAAAATTTATATAATCCTAAATTTTGTAGTGGTGGTCAAACTGGAGGAAATGATAAAAGTTGTAGTGGAACTTCCAGAGATTGGGGATATTATAATTCTTCTGATGAATATTTTTATCCTAACACCAGCGGAAATTATTTAGATTTGGGAACTAGAAATAATACAAAAAATTGTAAAAATAGTGTTTATGGAAAATGCAGATTACCTGATTTAACAACCGATAGAACTTATTGCTTATTTAATACTAATGATAACAATTTAGAATCTTGTGAAAGTGATATATCATTAGCTACATTTATAGATTATGATAAAAATTTTAAATGTCCAAATGGCTTTACAAAAGTTTATTTTGAATGTATAGATAATAATATAATTGAAAATAGCGCTTTATACTTTTCAAATCAGTATTCATTTAATAATTTAGTATTTGAAACTAGTGATGATGATGTAATAAAAAATTATTATTTGGAATTTTGGATAAAATTTGATCTTATTCATACACCAACAATCATTACTGAAGATGAATATTACTTTTATGGTTTTCCTCATATTATTGTAAGAGATTATAAAGATAATAAATTTAAATATTATAATGGTATAATAGCAACTGATAAAAGATATGAATTAATTACATTATCAAAATATGAATGGAATAGAATTATAATTGAAAATTCTTATAATGATGTTGATAATATTTATAATATTAATTTTTTTACAAATTATGATTTTCAAAATCCAGAAATCTCAATTAAAAATTTAGATGGAAATAATTATAATTTGTTTTTACGTGGTTTTGTATTTTGTAATCAAAATAAAGCAGATTGTACTGTAAAAGGAGATCCTGTTTATTTACATTGGGGAGTTGCATATTATAGAAATATAAGAGTTTGGGATGCAAGTTTATCAAATGTTTATTCAATACAATATAATTTTAATGAAATAATTGAAAGTCAATTATTATATTTTAAATTTACAATTGATACTATTAAAAGAAATACAGTTATTGATATTATAAATTCATCAAAAAATTTTTTTAAACATAATTGGTTATATAATACTAAACAAAATTATGATGATGATTATAGAATAAATTATTCAACTGATAATTTTGATTATACATATTTAAATAGTAATCATTTTATAACAGGTTTAAATGCAGATGGTACTGATTATTTAATAAATGAATGTCATTCTTCTTGTAAAAGATGTTATAGTGCAGATCCTAATAATTGTTATGAATGTCGTGATGGATACATATTATCTGGAAAAAAATGTAATAGAATTACAGGATATTATCTAAAAACTCCATCATTAAATTCTAATTTAGAATATATTAAATTAAAAAATAATTTTGTTCTTGCAAACCAAAATCCTTTAACAATTACTATATGGATTAAATTTTTTGGAATGACCAAAAGTTATGCAAATTTAAACAAAGATAAAACATTTCCTCTTATTTATTTAAATAAAAATGAAGATATCAATAAAGAAATATATATTGGTTATAATTCAAAAGATAAAACATTAATTTTAAATATCAATGGTATTGAAATTTATGAAGATTTAATTAATAAATATATTGGAAAGTGGACTCATATTGGAATATCAATTTATAGAGGTTTAACTACATCAATTTATTTCCCAAATATGTTTAATTTTATGATTAATCAACAAATTAAACAATTTAAAAATAATAATCCTCTTGAAATTGATGATATTATTATAGACTGTATAATGTTTAATAATAAAGCTTATTCTTATTATTTTGATTTAAGATTTTATTCATCTTTTTATTTTGGAACATATGGTAAAATAAATGCTTTATCAAATGCTAAATCAGAAAAATTAATATATAATTATCAATTAAGTGGAACTACTGAAAATAACTGTTATTCAGAGAATGATAATGATAATGTATATAAACCATTTAGTGATATTGGTTTATTATGTGTAAAAGATTATATGTTTTATGAAGATGGTTCAAATAAATGTGCAAGTAACAATTATGTAATTAATATTCAATCAAATAATAAACCTCCATGTGAGTCATGTAATTCTCAATGTATAACAAATTGCTTTGATATAAATGAAAATAGCTGCACATGTGATTTTAATAAAGGTTTATATTTTATAAAGACAGAATCAACATATAAAGATTTTTATTGTCATAAGATTGAAAATATAAATTTTGCAATATATAATAAATTTGAATTAGATAATTTAAAATCAACAGAAAATGATGAAATGGCAATGCATTTTTGGTTTTTTATATATGAATATAAAGATAATAATTTTGATAATTTAGATATTGTATGGAATAAACATTTAAGAGTAAATTTAAAAAATAAAGGAGATAAAAAAATAGAAGTCAGATGTTATACAGATGTTAATAAAGATAATTTAGATATAGATCACCAACCTTCTATTCTTTCTGAAAATAGTTTAGATTTTAATAAATGGTATTATATAAGATGTATGGCTGATATTTATCATAAACAATTAAAATTAAATTATGAAAATAATATAGAAACTTTAGAATTTCTTTCATATTCTCAAACAATAGATAGTACAAGTTCATTAATAATAGTTGATAATACTGAACAATTTAATTATGGATTAAGTTTCATTAGAGAATTAAAATTATATAGTTCATATAATTTTGATTTTTGGGATGAATCTAAAATTAAATTACAATATTCAAGTTATTCTTTTTTATTACATTATTTTGATTTTAGTTTTTCTGGAGATGATATAAAAAATTTAACAATATTAGAACCAATAAATGGAAATAAAGGATATTTAATATTAAAAGATAATTTTATTGGATATAATTATATATTAGATTATTATAGTTTAAATTTATGTAATGAAGGATATTTATATAATCCTGTAAATAATAAATGTGAACTTGAAACATCTAATTCTTGTAAAACAGTAAGAAATTCAGAAAATAAATGTTTGAAATGTCCTAATTCAGCACCTTATTTAAGTCAAGATGATTTATGTACTGATGATTGTCCTCCTAATTATTATAATGATGATTATTTATCTCAATGCAGACCTTGTGATTCAACATGTTATACATGTGATAATAAATATCCAGGAAGTTGTACATCATGTTCTGGAATTTATTACTATGTTGAATGGGCCGATGAAAATGGTATTGTTCAACATTTATGTACTTTAAATTGTGAATATTATAATTTAACTGCTTCTGAATTATCAAATATTTGTACTAATTTTACTGCTCATGCTAGAATTATAAATCCAATCCAATTAGATGAAAATTATGATTATAATGAAAATAATGAAGATTATAAATCTAAAATAATTAACTTAAATAAATTTGATTCATTAAAAGTTGAAATATATAACGCAACTAACTCTGATTATAAAATAAATTGGATATATTTATATGATGATACTCTAAATTTAAATAAAAATAATAGAAATTATAAAAATACAAATGATATTCCATCGACTATTTCTTCATTTATTACATCTTCTTTAAGTGAAACATCAGTAACTATAGATAAAACAAAATTAAAATATGGTTTTAAATATAAAATTGGTATAAATATTTATAGAGAAAATAGTGATCAAAACACCAATGTAGAAAGATATTTTATATTAATTATGAATGATATACCTTTAATTGGTGATATAAAATTAGTTCCAACTAAAGGCTATACATCCACTCTTTTCTTATTTACATGTAATGAATGTATTGATGATAAAACTAAAAAGAGTAATTTATTTTATAAATTTACTTATACGACTAAAATTGCTCATATTAGTGTTAATATGTCAACAAATGAAAATGAATTAATAATTCAAGATTGGTCACAAAAAAACGAGGTATTAAAACAATTTAATAAATTAAATGAAGAAGAAGATTATAAATATTATATTAAATGCTATTGTAGAGATGAATATTTAGTATATAATTCAACTTATGATGTAATTCAAGTTTATGGATCATATTCAGAAAATAAAATAGATTTAAATATAAAAGATATATTAAATAATATAGACATTACAGAAGATTCAATTTTAGATAGTGAACAAATTTTTTCAAGAACTCAAACATTATATTCAATATTATCATATGAATATAATAATTTAAATAGAACAAATATTACAAACTTTAATAAAGAATTTCATTATTTAGATTATATTTTAAAAGATGATATACATGTAAAAAAGAATGATAGTTATTGTTCATATAAAGGAGATTCTTATCCAATATATAGAGATTTAAAATGTGATTGTTTAGAAAATTATTATGGTATTTTATGCCAAATAGATACTTTATCTTATAATACAATAAATAACTTATATTATCTTCTATATAATAAAATATTAACTCATCAAACAGTTAATTTTGAATATAAATTAATACAAAGTATTGAGCTAATTGTAAAAGGAATATCATATTATATGAAAAATGATAAAATAAGTTTTGTTTTATCTATATTAGAAAATATTGATTCATTTAAAATTGCTTATTCAACTAATATATTAAATGAAGAATATAATAAAATAATTTTTAATATTTTCAATTATTTGTTCGAGTATGGAATACAAATTACAAATGATTTAAAAATGAAAAAAAATAAAGAAGATTATTCTACAATAAGTACTACACAATTATATAATGATAGTATAATGAGAAATTCAAGTTTAAATGAAGCAGCAGAAGCAGAAATTTATAATTATTTTTCTAAAATAAAAGAAAGTTTAGAAAATTATGTTAAATTTTATTCAAAAAATAAAGTAAAAATAAAATTAAACATGCGTAATTTAAACATATATACAACTGAAATAGATGAAAATTTTGATTTTACTGAATATTTTAAAGATGAAATTAATTTATATCAACCTTATTTTGATGTAAATAAATGTATAAAAAATGTAATGAATAAAAATAATGACCAACCATATAAAATATTATTAAGTTCAATAGTATATAAAGTTAATCCTTATATTGCTTATAAATCATTATATTGGAATAGTATATCTAATATATTATCAATTATGTTATTAGATTATAAAACATTAAAAGAAATATATTTAAATGATTGTTCAAATGATAATAATATTGAATTATATTTCCCTATTTCCAATTATGATATGGTAGAAAAAATAAATGATCAAATAAATAATATTGCTCCTGAAAATCAATATGATACAGAAAGTGATATGTTAAATGATCCTGTATATATTGATAATAAAGGTAAAGTATATAATTATACTATTGAAGAGAGACAAAATAAATTTTTTTTACCATTTAATTTTTCATGTAAATATTATTATAAAGATAAAGATAATAATAAAATAACATTAAAAAATGAAACATTAGATTATAATAATTTTACTGAGAATTTGTTTGTAAAGTGTTTAGTTAATAATATGATTCAGGAAGAATATGAGGAATATATAGTAGAATATTATTCAGTTAATCCTACTTTTCACATATCAAGTAGATTTTTTTATTTAAAACATTATAAGTTATTTGCAAATGGAGATAATTATAAAAGTAATCCAGTATTTTATTTTTATCTTATAACTATTTGTTCATATTTTATTATTATTTTAGTATATAATTTAGTTATAAAAGCTTTTTATTCAGAATTATTTTTAATAAATGGAATCAAACAATCAGTAATCAATCAATGTTTGCCTTATACAAAAAATAACTATAATATTAATAATATTTTAAATCTAGAAGAAGAAAATGAAATAAAATTAACAAAATCTGGAAAGAATATTGGAAATAAATATGAAAGAAATTTGGGAATTAAAGATGTTAATGTTGAATATAAAGCAGATAAAATATCTAAATTTGGGAAGAAATATAAAGATAAAAATAACAATATTGATTTGATTAAAAATAGTGATTATTATGCGAAAGAAACAAAAGTAACAATACCTTCAAGATACACAACTGAAGAACATTTTTTCACAGACAAAAATGATAATGATAATAATAAAGACAATAAAGAAAAAAATAAATTTTTTAATCAATCATTTAATGACATTGAAGAAGAAGATAATATAAATCTTCCAAATCCTCCAAAAAAATATTCTGCAATGGCTACTACAAATATACAAGATATATCTTTTGATGATAAAAAAGAAGATAATAATGTAATTGATAATGAAAATGAAAATGAAAATGAAATGAAATCTCAATTTTTTGGAAAAGAAAAGCAAAAAAAAAATAAATCAAAAAGAAAGAACTATTTCCATAAAAATTATGATGAATATGAACCTAATTATGAAAAACCAAAAGTTATAAGCACAAGATTACCATTTTTTATTGGTGATGATGACTCTTCAAATATAATTAAAGAAAGAAATTTAAATTTAACAGAAAAAATAAATTATGATATAAATGAAAAAGATTATAATGAACAAATGAATTTTAATATTTATCCAAAAAATGTTGAAGTTAATTTAGATAATAAATTATCTAAACATTTACCAAATTTAGAATTTGATTTAAAAAATAAAACAAAACTTTTGGAATATTTCGA
>JAEEGK010018136.1_pt1 | contig 15255 bp, 5 predicted proteins | sample 8958771 | NCBI WGS metagenome assembly JAEEGK01 (sample SAMN16246547, study PRJNA631951) | gut metagenome | biome: gut microbiome; feature: rumen; material: SC-attached | host: Bos | place: Iran: Karaj | collected 2018-10 | reverse complement strand
ATTATTATTATTAATATCATTATTATTAATCTCATTATTATTATTATTATTAATATCATTATTATTCTCATTATTATTAATCTCATTATTATTAATCTCATTATTATTAATCTCATTATTATTATTAATATCATTATTATTAATCTCATTATTATTATTATTATTATTATCATCATCATTATTATCATCATCATCATCATCATTATTATCATCATCATCATCATCATTATTATTATCATCATCATCATTATTATTATCATCATCATCATCATTATTATCATCATCATCATCATTATTATCATCATCATCATCATTATTATCATCATCATCATCATTATTATCATCATCATCATCATTATTATCATTACTATTATTTACATTATCTTCATTTTTTTCATTTATAATTTTTTTATTTAATTCATTTAATGTTATAGAATTCTTTAATAAAATTGTAATTAAATTATAAATTTCCTCATTACTACAATCAATAATTTGATTTTCAAGTACAATAATATCAAATCTATTTAAAAAAGCAGGAGTCATATCTTTAATAGTATCTAAATCACAAGTACAAATAGTTCTAAAATTAGAATGAATTTTAATTTTATTATCTTGTAAATTTTCATTAATTTCAAAATATGAATCTTCATTATCATAAGTTTTATCATATAAAGGATTAAATCTTTCAGCTACATTTGAAGGAGCTTCATTAATTCTATCAAGAACAATACATTTTCCATTTTTTATTGCTTTAAACATTATTCCTTCATCCCATTCTGCTATTTTATTTTTTTCAGTATTTAATTTTCCAATTAAATCATTTGTTTTTATTTCAGGGGTACATATTACAAAATAATTATCTTCATCATTTTCATTATTATTATTATTTTTTTCTTCTTTTAAATTATTATAATATTTTGAATATGTTTTTGCAATTATTGTTTTTCCATTTCCTTTTTTTCCAGTTAAAATAACATGTCTTTGATTTCTAAATGAAAAATCTATTGATTTTATTACTTCAATAAGAGAATTATTTTTAAAAAATTTATTTTCAAAAATTTTAGGAATTTTATAATCATTATTTTCATTTTTACAACCATAAATAGTTTTATATTTTTCTTTTAAAATATTTTCTATTTCTTTTTTTTTATCTTTTTCATATCTTCCTCCATAAATAATCATAATAGTATCATATACATTTTCTCCTTTTTTATCTTTTTTATCTATTAAAGCATATAAAGTAGCAGAAATTTCTCTAATTGTATAAATTTGTTTATTTTCTTCATCATTAAAAGCTTTTTCACTCCATTCATTATGAAAATCAGATAATTCTTTTACAATTTTTTTTTTTTTATTATTTTCAGGTATTTTATCATAAGAACATGTTTTTGAAAAATAACCAAATTGTACAGCTAATCCCTCCGCAATAGTATTAATTTCTTCTTTTGAAAATTTATCAAATTTAATAACTTGGAAATTTGATAAAAATTTCTGAGTTAATTCATTTCTTTTATTTTTAAATTCTTCAGAATTAGGATTTTGTGTAGCAATTAAACGAAAATTTTTACTCACTATTTCTTCTTTATATTGAATACCAGGTAAATTAATTATTAATTTATTACTATTTAAACAATCTTCCATACAATGTAAAACAGAAGGAGTCGTTAAATTTATTTCATCTAAAATACAACATTTTCCTTTTTTAATACAATCTAATAAAGGACCTTCTTTTAAAGTTAGTCCAGTTGATGATTCAGAATCACTTATATATTTAATTAATAAATCATTGATTTTTGTTTCGGCATTTAAATTATATTTTATTACATTTTTACCTAAAGATTTACATATAATATCTGCTGAAAGAGTTTTTGATGTTCCTGTTGGCCCTTCTAAAATTACATTTATTCCTTTTGAAATATAATGATACAACAATGAAAGTCTTTTTTTTGCTTGATCACTTAATATAAAATTCTTTTTTTTTAAAAAATCTTCTGTTGGATGATATAATTCTTTTGGAGAATAATCTGATGTTATTTCATTTAATATATTTTGAAAATCTTGTTTTACTTCTTCAAATTGTGGGTTCTCTAAAAGTGATTGTTTATTGAATCTTTTATGAATAAAATATTTTTTTAGTTCATCTTCTTTTTTTTTTTCTTCTTCTTCTTTCCTCTTCAATTCTTCTTCTTCTTTTCTTTTTAATTCTTCTTCATTTTTCCTCTTCAATTCTTCTTCTTCTTTTCTTTTTAATTCTTCTTCATTTATTTTAACTTCTTCTTCTACTTTTTGTTTTAATTCTAATTCTTTATCATGCTCACTTTCTTTTTCCATTTAAAAAGAATAAAATATAGTTAACTTGTAAAAAAATATAAATTTTAAAAATGAAAAAAATTAAATAAATTAATTTATAAATTTATATTAATTAATTATTAAAATATCATATTTTTTATATATGTAAAACATTTAATTTTTTTACTTTTATTCTTATAAATTAAAAATAATAGAAATTAAATAAAAAATTGTTTAAAATTTAAAACTTACATAATTACCAATAAATAAAAGAAACAAAAGAGTATTTATAATATAAAACATCAATAAAAAAAAATTAGTGTAATTTTCAATTTTATCTTTATCCCATCCACAAAATTCTCTAATTTCTTCATCACTTAAAAGTAATTTTTCAACTTTTTCTTTAAACTCATCATAACTAATAACTAATCTAATTTCATCTTTAGAAATTAATCTAACAAAATATTTTTTATTTTCCATATATAATTCAAAATAAATATTTTCAGAAAAATGAGTATATTGAAGACTAGTATTAAAAGCCATTTGATTAAAAACTTCAAATCCTGCAATTGTATTATCATGTAAGGAAAAAATTAAAAATTTAACTTTACTCTTATTAAAAATAGCATCATTCATTTTATTTAAAATAGTTTTAAAAGTATAACTCATAGAAACTTGTGCAGTTTTTTTATTATAAAAATTAGTTCCATTCCAATCAAGAAATAAAAATTCATAACATAAATTTTTAAAATCTTCCATATTTTTTTCACCAATTAAATTCTTAATTAAACTTAAATTTCTTCCATCAGTTAAATCAGCAATAAATGAATCCATATATTTATGAGTTGTTTTATAATTAAATAAAAAAGAAGAATTTGTTGTATTTTCTAATATCATTAATTCTTTTCCATATTTTTTTGTAAGTTTTTTTATAAAATTTTGCATATCTTCTCTATTTTCAACTTCTATTCTTATATTATCTAAATTAGGACAATTTGATCTACTTTGTAATTGAATTTTATGATCAGGAAAATAAAAGAATTGTAAAGGGAAAACATTAATATTAAAAGGTAAAGAATAATATTTACTTTCATTAGAAAAATATTCTTTTTCTTTATTAATATAAAATTGAGAATAATTTTTACTTTTTGGTCTAATTAAATCAGAATTAATTAAATTTTTTGATATTTTTTTTCCTGTATTTTCAGGATATAAACCCATTAATTGTGAATAAACACTTTGAATTGTTCTATTAAAATCAGTTGTAAAAATTTCTATTTCTTCAGGGTCAAAATTTTTTTTTAAAAAATTATATTTTTCTATAAATCTTTTTCTGTTACGAACTCCTATTAAAAAATGAGATCTTTTTCCTACTTCTGTTAATTCATTTGATGATATCCATTTTTCTCCATAACAATCTATATTGTTTTTTATTCCTACAAATGGAGCACGTGCACCGTGGCGATGTATTTCAAATACAAATTTTAATTCTTCATTTTTTGATATTTGAAATATAGGAATTAATATTATTAATTGGAGGAACATTTTTTTTTAATGTATAATTTTGTTTTTTTATATGTATTGTTTGGGTTTTTTATTGGGGATATTTTAATTAAATTGATTGGGAGTAGTTTTTTTTGTAATATTGTTTTTTTTATTTTTATTTTTTATTATTTTTAATAAATATGATAAATAATATTTTATATGACATAATATCTCTAAATAATTATATTTTTTTTTTTAGAATATAATGTTATAAGAATAATAAAATTAGTTTAACAAAAATATTTAATTATTCATTTTTTTTTTGAAACTCTTGTTTTTACTCTTTAAAATAATCAAGATAATTATTAGCAACTTCTCTAACAGATTTTATATATTCTTCATCTTCATTATGAAGTTTATTAATTAAATCTTCAAAAGTTTTTGCTTCATTTAAACCATATTCTTTCTTAAGCTTATCTTTATCACTTTCAACAAATAAATCAAATAATTCTTTAAATTTCATATTTAAAAGCTGATTGATAACAGGATTATTTTGTTTTTTTAATTCTTCAATTACTTTAATATTGTAATCTGGATCATGTTTTTTATATTTTGTATTAAGAGGATTACTATAAATTTGTTCTAAAGTATATTCAAAAAAATCTAAAATAAAATAAATACTAATATCAGAAGTAATTTCTCTAGAAATTCCTTTTAAAACTAAATTTGAATTTGGATATTTATATTTAATACAATCATTAATTAATTTCATACCAAATGTAATTGCATGAATCCTAACTTTTCTTATTATATTATCAATATTATTTTTTGTATGAATTGGATTTGAAGAATTACTCTCTCTTTTTCTTCCTCTTTTAGTGTTTGATGTTTTTGTTGTTTGTTGTGTAGTCATTAGTGTTGTTTTATTTATATTAGAATTATCAGATACGTGTTCTTTTATTCCAATTAATGATGTAAATGATTTTTCATCAAATAAAAAAGGTAAATTATATTCATTTTCATCATATTTTTCCTCAAATAACTGTGATATATATTTATTATCAAAATACATATGTTATATTTGTTTTTATTTTTAATTGATTATTTTTATATGTCAATTGGTTATATAAGATTTTTCCTTTTAAGTCATTATTTACAAATTTTTTCATGTTTTTTTTAAGGAATATTCTTTTTTTATCTTAGTTCAAGATTTTTAATTATTATTTTTGATTTGAAACTCATATCTTTCAAATTCTAAAATAAGAGTTAATTTAAGTTAATAAAAGTTAAAATAATTATATTAAATTTTTTAGTTTTATTATAATAAAAGATATTTTAATAATATAATATATATTAATATATTTAATTTTCCAAGAAAGTCTTTAATATATATTAAACAACTTTCCTTTATTTATTTTTATTTATTTTTCATTTTTTTTCAAATCATTAAATACAACATGTTAAAGAGTTAATTCTATATATATTTTTTTAGATATTATTTCAATATGTATATTAAATTAGTCAATATATTTCATATAATATAGATTATTTATCATCTATTTATTCATTTTTTTCTTTTTTGATTTATTTATATTACTAATTATACCTTAGTAAATAAATTACTCATTTTTTAAAAGTATATTTATTCCTCTAAAATACAATTCAAATTTTCAATTTTCAAAAAAATATAATCATCAATTATACATTTCAAAAATTTAAAATTTCCCTTCTTTTTAATCTCTGAAAATTAATCGTTTAATTTTAATTTGATTAACTACTTCTTATAATTCCATTAATTAAATTAATTTCAATAAAATTTCATTAATTGAATCTTTTGTTATATTTTATATTCAAAATTTCAATTTTAAGCATAAAAAAAGTAGTTTTTCATCAAATTTTGATAATTTAAAAACATAATATTCTCTTGTTTCATTAAAGTAAAGATGAAACAATTATTTCTTTTGAATTTTAATTAAAAATATTAGTTTCAATTTTTTGTTTTATTTATGATATTTGTTTTTTCATTTGAATTAATTTAAAAAAATAAATTCATTTATTTCTTTTATTTCATGTTTTAGTTTGTTTTCAATATAATCTTCATATTATGCTTATATTTTTTTGAAATTCATTTTCCATTTTTTGAAAATTTTAAATTCATTTATCTTCATATTATACTTTTTATAATAATTTATTTCAAATTCTTTCCTATCATTTTCCTATTTTCATCCTTTAAATATTTCATGAAAAATATGAATTTAATTTTCATTGTCTTCTAATTTTAATATTTCTTTGTATTTTCTTGAAGAGTTAATATTAAGGTTTATAAAATTAAATTTTTTAAAAGAAAATGAATTTTCTTTTTTAAGTTGTTGGTGGTTAATTTTTAACCTTGGATATATTATTGTTTAGTAAATTTGTTAGATTCAATTTTTTCCAAGTTTAAAAATTATTCATGTCTAAAAAAGTTAGAAGATTGAAATTTACATTTTTTAATTATTTTTTCTAGAGTTAAAAAATTATTTTTTATTAAAATAAAAATAATTTAATTTTATTAAATAATTATATTTTAAATTAATTATTTATTACATTAATAATTAATTTAATTTAAAATTTAATTTTTTTTTTTAAAAAAAATATATTTTATTTTTTATAAATATTATGAAATGTTTTTTTCATTAATTCATCATAATTAATTACATCAAGTTCTTTTTTAGGTAAATTACTTTCAATTTTATCCTTAGGAAATCTAGGAGGAATTTCAATGTATAATTTATTATCTTTTTCTTTTTCTTTAATTTTATTATCAAAAATAGGAATTGCATTTTTAATTTCATTTGCTAATGAAGAAAAAGTATTATCATTATAAATATCAGGATTTACTTTATAATTATGATAATAATATATAGGTGAAGGAGAATATTTTGGGAATTCAAAAATATTAAAATTATCATTATTACTTATTTCTTTTTGTTTTATAATTTTTTTTTCAATATCAAAATTTATTTTTTTATTATTTATTTCTATCTGTTTTTTATTATTTTCTGATAAAAAATATGAAGGAATTAAAATTTTTTTGTCACTAATGGATTGAACTGGAATATTTAATTTAAATAAATTATCTTCTTCATAATGTTCATAATATTCATAATATTCTCTTCTGACTAAAAGTGAAATTTCTCCCTTACATATTGGAATATTATTGTTTAATAAATATATTTCTTTTTTATATGCTGGAGGAGGAATTTCATTATTTTTATAATTTAAAAAAAAATCCTGTGAAAACCAACTTATATTTAAATTTATTGAACATATAATTTGTTTTGTATTTTTATTTATTAATATTATATATAATGGTTTATTTCTTAATAATTCTCTTAATTCATATGAATTTTGATATTCGAAAAATATATTTTTTTCATTATTTACTTCTATTTTTTTTTGATATGCATAATAATTACATTCAAATTTTATTACTGAAAATGAAAGAAATTTTATTGCTAGAATACAATTTATTAAAGGTAATTCTGTATTTATTTGGTTTATTATTTGAAAAGAATTTATTTTTATTCTAAATAAATACATTGGCTTATTATCATTTTTATTCACAAATTTTGCTATTATATTACTATATGGTATTATTTTATTAGGATTATCAGGATCTGCTTTTTTATTTTCAAAATAAAAATATGACATAATAATATAATATTTATTTTATTTCATAAAATATAAATATAAAAAAATAATTTCTTCAAAAAAAATATATTTTTTTGATATAAAAATAAAATATATATATTTATATAGATTTTTAAACAATTAAATATATTTAAACAAAAAAAAAGATTATAAGTTTAAAATTATTATGTTACAATATAACGAAAGAATAATTTTAAATATTAAAATTAATTTTATTTAAAGATTTTTCAATTTTAAATAAATTTATTTAAGTAATTGACTATCTGCTGCTGAGAAATTAGTTCCAATGAGAATATTTCCATTTGCCATTTTAATTAATTTATCAATTTTCAAATCAAAAATATTTTTATTTCCTTCATTAATTTTTTGACAAATCCTATTTTTTAGCGAATTTAATTTATTAACAATATCTTGATCTCCATTTTCTTTTCCCAAAACTCTAACAAAAACACATTTATATAAACTTTTATAAATATTTTCAAATTCTAAAAATTCATTTATATAATCAATATCATTATAAACTTTAAAATCTAAATTAGATAAATTAATTAAACTCTTTTCTCCATTTTCATTAAAATGAATAGTTTCATGAGGACAATTTCTAGAAAAAGGAGCACCAACACTTAAATCCCCATCATTCCCAATAACAAAAGTTTTAACAAAAGAAAAAGGTTGTTCCATTAATTTTAATTCATCATCACATTTTTTAATATCATCAATTTTACCATCAGTAGCAATTATTAAATTATCAAATCCTTCATTAATATTTTCTTTTATTAAATTTACAATATTTATTGCATAAGTTCCCTCATTTCCATATTTTTTATTAATAAATTCATTTATTTCATTTTCTGTTTTATTATAATAATTATCACCCCAAGTATAAAATTTATCATCTTCATTTTTATGATATTTATCAATAATATCTCTTAATTTATTAAAATAAAGTTCATTACCATTAATTGAACCAGAACAATCAAAAGCAAAAATAGTTTTAGGAAAAGTTATAAAATCTTCCCATTTAGGAGGATTATTATCAATTTGAAAATTAATTTTTTTTGGTCTCCATTTTTTAGGTTCTGTATTATAATGAGTCCAACTCATTTCAGGTCTTCCTGTCCATCCAGCAATATTCTCAATATAAATTTTAGTTCCTGCTGAATCTAAATTTGTAAATAATTTTGTAAATCCACAATCAATAATAATATCTCCTCTTTTTGATAAATCTGATGGATAATATAAACTTGTTATTCCTCCTTCTGAATCAATTGCAAATATTTTAAATGGTGATATATCAGTTTCTTTTGGAATATATGATATTGTTATTCCTTCAAAAAATGTATTTAAACTATGACCAATTGATGGTCTTTCATAATTTTTTATAATTGTATTTTTTTTATTAAATAATCCATTATTTTTTAATTCACCTGTTTTGTCTCCTTTTATATTTTTTCCTCCTAAATGTTCACCTCCAATTTGAAAATTTGCTTTTTTTCCATTTTCAAAAACTGCTCTTTTTAAAAATAAATTAGTTTGATATGTTAAAGGTTGACCATCAGCAAGAAAAACAATAGAACCTCCATTATTCCAAAATAAAATTAAAACATCAATAAATTGACTAATAAAATTAGGATTATCTTTTTTATTTGGTAATCTACTTTCTTGTGGACCATTAATAACCCAAACACAATAATAAGGACAATTACCATTTTCATCAGTTGTTAATTTAATAATTGCATCTTCATAATTTGTTACTACTTCTACTTTAATTCCATAATAACTTACTATTGATTCTATACAAGATGAACTATTATGAGGTGGAGTTTTTATATATTTATCATTTACCCATTTTGATTCAGTTTTACTCATATTGTTTGTCCATAACATTACTATTAAAATTTTTTGACCTTCTAATAAATTTTCTAAATACATTGATGAATTTGTTCCTATTATATTCCCATATTCATCTTTTTCAGCATTTTTATCATTTGAATCTATTTCAATATTATACATATCATCATGTGAATCTATGTTAATTAATATATTTTCTAATTCTTCTTTTAATTCTTTATATATAGGTTTATCTTTAGTTTCTTCTATAAATTTATTAATTATAATATTTAAATCATCATCTGATTTAATTTTTAATGATGGCATTTCATCAATTCTTTTTCCTAATGATTCTCCGAAGAAAGAACTAATTCCTTTTAATAAATTATCAGCATTAATTGAATAAATAGAATAATTAAATAAAACTTCAATTTTGGATAATTTCCAATTCCAATACCAAAAATATTGATTCCATTTTGAATACAACTATTAACAGTTTCATTAATTCTATATTGTTCTCTTTTATTGTAAGCATCATCAGTAAAAACAAAAGTATAATTAGGTCTTGAAGTACTAATTCTAAATTTATCATAAGCTGCATGAATGGCAGAAGCTAAATCAGAAAATGAATTTGTTTTATTTAAAAAATAAAATAATGAATTCCAAATTTCACTTTTTTGATTTAAAGCAACATTTGTTGAAATATCAGAACATAAAATAATGGGATTTGATTTTGAGGTAATAATAAGTGAAAAACTTGGTATATCAGAAGTAATAAAAGAGCAAAGAAGTGATTTAATAGTAAAAAGAGTATGATTAATTGAGTCAAAACTCATTGTTGATGGAGAATTATCTATTATAATTGAAACACTATAATTTTTAATAAATCCTGCATTTAATTCTAAATAAATTTTTGGTTCTGGTTCTGGATTTATATAATTCATTAATACTGCATCAATGTCTAATTCTGTTCCTATTGAAGATAATTTTTTTAAAGTTGGTTTATTTCTTTTAAAAATATTTTCTATTTGATTATCTGTATTCTGTTTCATACTAATAAAATTGTTTTTAAAATCTATTAAATCCTTTTCTATATTTTCATTAACTATAACTTTATAAATTTTATTTATATTTCCAATATAATAATTAGATTTTAAGGGATTTTTTTCTTTTGATTTTGAAAAAATATTTTTCCTTTCATTAATATATATTCCTTCTTTTAGTCTTAAATTAGAAAATTCATTTAATACATTAGGTTTTATATTAAAATATTCAAAATTTGGAATTTCTGATTGATTAAATAAAGGTAAATTATATGATATTGAAAAATTATTTTTTTCATTATTTTTTCTTAAAAGAGTAGAAGTTACTAAATTTGTTAATTCTCCTATATTTTCATTTGTGATTTCAGGAAATATTCCAGTATATTTTACATTTTTAAATGCTTTTTCAAAATTATTCCATAAATCTTTAATTATTATTTCATCATTAGAATTTCTTAATTTTTCTGATTTTAAAAATATAAATCCATATTTAGTTCCTATTTCTTTATATAAAATATTAGACCATTTTAAATAATTTTCATTTTTATTTTTTATTTTTTTAAATCCTTCATATAAACCATCACTTAAAATAAAAATATTTCTATTAATATAATTATTATCATCATATTTCATTTTTTTTTCAACCCATTCAAGAGTATTAAATAATTTCATTCTAATTCTTTTTATAAAAACACAATCAGCAACTTTTTGTAAAATAACTAATTTATGAGGTTCATCAAAATTTTTTACTATACATTTACAATTTCCATCTGCACAAATTGCAATTGAATAAGGAATATTATAATAATTAAAAATATTAGTTAAAGCACACATAATTAAAATATTAAAACTTTTACAAATATCACTTATAAATGATGACGCATCAATTATTATATTAGAATAAGAACAATTAAAAGGAATATCATAATTTTCTTTAATAATATATTTATTAATTTCAATACAAATTAAAGATGATAAAATTCGAGAATATTGATATATTTTATTTATACTTAAATTTGATTTATAATTTGTTTTTTCTTTCAAATATTCAAATGGAGGTAGAATTCCTTCTATAATATTCTCATTTATATTATCTGTCTCTTTTGTTGCTTTAATTCTTTTTATTAAACGTTCAATATCATAATAATTTTCAGGTATATAATTTTTAGATATTTCTTTTGATATTTCTTTTGATTTTTCTTTTTCTGATTCATAAACTTTTGCTTTAATTTTATTAATTTTATTATTTTTTTTATTAATTTTATCAGTATTTATTTCTTCATCTTTTTCATCATCAGAATTTTTATCTGAATAATTATTATTTAATTGATTATTAAAAATAATAGTAGCAAAAGTATCAATTGAATCTTTATCCTCTTCATCTTCATCCATTTGAGGAGTTATAAATTCATCAAATTCATTTATTTTTTCATTTTGTTTTTCTTTAACTAAATCTTTAAAATCTTTATTTTCAATATCAATCACAGACTTAGATAAATCATTTAAGATAATTGTTTTGTTTGTTTCCAAAATTTTATCATCAGTTGTATATAAATTATCATCTTTTTCAATAAATTCATTTAATTTTGAAATTTCTTTTTTTGGATTTTTATATATCAATTTTTCATTTTCATCATTACTTTCATATTCCCACTTTTTAGGTTTAATCATTGAAAATAATGCATCTTTATTTATATATATAGGCATTTTAATAAAATAATTTTTTGATATATTTTTATTATCTAATTCTAAATTTGGAATATTTATTCCAACTTGATTAAATTGATTAGAAATAATATTAAAGGATTCTTTAAATTCATTAATATATTGGGAAATAATTGAATTGTTCTCTTTAGGTAAGGATTTATATAATATATATAATTTAGTATAAATTTTACTTGCTTCTTTTAATTCTTCTTTATTATTATTTGTTTTAACTAATTTAAAAACATACATTGGTAATAATCTACAACATAAAGTTGATTGAATATAAAATTCATAATATGATTTTATCGTTTGATTTTCTATATATTTAAATTCAGGTTTTTGTATATCAAAATTAATATTGTTTTCATTTTTTCTTTCTTCATTTTTTTCTATTAATTCATTATTTAAAGATAATTCATTAAAATTATTATCTATTTTATTTGGAAAAATAATATAATCATATAATTCTTCCTTTTTATAATTTGATTTCAATTTTGATGCTTTAATTTTCTGTTTTAAATTTTCTTGAAAATTTTTAATTGGAGAATAATCTAAAAATTTTTCTGGATCATAATCTTGATTGAGTTTATAATATTCTTCTCTACAAATTTTAAGTTGATTATTTAATTCTTTTTCAGTAGATATATTCAATTTAGAAATCAAATAAAAATCATTTTTTAATATTTTTTTTTTAAATCCTTTAAAAAATTCATATAAAAAATCAACTTTGTTTTGGTTATAATTTTCTTCCAAATTTGGTGAGATTTTTCTCATTTCTTCATCATACTTTATAAAATAAAAATTAAATTTACTGTCAAACAAAACTTTAAAAGTTTTATTTTTATAATAACAATAGATAAAAGATAAAAAAGATCTATTGTTTTTTAAATAATTATTAAAATCAATTTTATATAAATCTGAATTATTTTTAATGTCTTTTTTTAGCATTTCATAAGAAGCAAAATCATCAATAACAGGAATCAATAATCTATCATTTTTTTCAAAAACTGTAAAAACAATATTTTCAATTATAAAGTTTGTAGCTGGATGAAATTCAAAGTTTCTAAAATTTGATTCAAACTTCTCAGATGATGTTGTCCCTCTTATGTCAAAAACTAAATAACTTTTTTCTTTACTATTAATATTTTCTTTTAAAAAATCTTTAGGATAAATTCCAAAAGGTGTCATTTTTAATGATTTTTCATTTATTTGATTTTTGTTATTTATTTTTTCAAATTTTTGTTCATTTTCATTTAATCGATAAGTTGGAAATTTTTGAATAAAATCACTAAAATATATATTAAATGGATTTGCCAAAATAAAAGTAATTGTTTCTGATGAAAATTTACCATATGATAATTTTAATTGAAATTCATTAAAATATAAATTGTTTTCATTGTCATTATAAATATTTGAAAGTATTTCAAGCTCAGATTTAAAAATCTTGATGTTATTAAATTTCTCTTCATTAATTTTAATACAATTTTTATAATTTTCATCTAAATTTAATGAAAATTCATTTTTTGGATATTTTGGTTTTTTATCAAATTCAATTTTAAAATAAAGATTAATTTTCATAGGTAATAATAAAGGATTTATATAAATTGTAGATGTGTTATCTGTAAAACTTTTTTTTTCATAATCATAAACACCAAAATAAAAATTAAATTTATAAATTATTGCATCAATATTAATTTCTAACTTTAATTTTGGAGAAATTATTAAAGTAATTTTACAATTTAATCTTTCTAAGTTTTGAGATTCAATTTTAGGAATTCTAATATTAAATTGATTACTTTTATTTTCATGTATAATTTCAGGTTCTTTTGGGCAAGAATTTTTTGGAAGATTATCAATATAATATGACAATAAATCTACTTTTTTTTCCCAATTTTTATAATTATATTCTATTTTAAAAGGAATTTCTTCTTCACATATAAGATTATTAACATTTAAATTATATTCATTATCTTTTTTCTTTATTAATTTAATTTCATTATTTTCTGAAATTAATTTAATATTCAATTTAAAAATAGGGATTGATAAATGAAAAGGTAATTCTAATGGCCTTAAATTACTTTCTTTATTTAAAGGAATAAATTTTAATATTGAATCGATTTTAAGATATTCTTTTTCTTGTTGAGGAATATTTATTTCAATAATTATATATTTTTCTTGAATACCAAATGACAATAATTTATATGAATCATCAATATTAAGTTCATTTTCAATTTTATAAGGAAGAATTTCTAAAGAAATCTTTTCTTCAATAAATAAATAAAAAGTTATTAATAAAGGTTCTTTAATTAAATCAGTACAAATATATTCATTTAATGTAATATTTATTGAATTTAAACTGCATATTATATTTCTATTCATTTCAGATAAAATAGGTAAAGTAATATAAAAAGATTTATTTTCATCTAAGTTATCAAATGATATTATTGGTTCTTTTTCAAAATTTTCCTTTTTTGGAATTTCAGGAATATTTAAATCAATATTAAAAATATTCCTATTTTGAAGTAAATTAAAGGAATCTTTAAATGGAGAAATGTTTGAATTAAATTTATTTTTAAATTTCTCAATTATTTTAAAAAAATTATTCATTACTGATTTTATTTCTTTAGTTTCATTTTTGATATTCTCAATATCACTATCTAATTTAATTTCTTCATAATTATCTGATTGAAAATATAACAAATTTTCAAATTTTTGTTTGTAAATTTCAAATTTACAAAAATAAGAATTTGGAGTTAATTCATTAAAATTATTTAATTTCATTATGAAATCCTTCAATAAGTAAATAAAATCCTTTAAAATTCGAATGAATTCATTATAGCTTATTTTTTCTATACCAAAACCCATTTTAGGTTCTTCAATTTCATCTATGCTCACATTAATTTGAGGTAATTTTGAAGTTAAATTATTTATGTTAACTTCTTCTTTTATAGGATAAAATATAATTTGTTCATTTTGTTCTTTTTCAATCATTTTTAATTTTATATTAGACTTAAAATCATTTGGAATTTTTTTTCTATGATATATATAATCTTTTTCTTGAAATTGAATAAATGATTCATTAGTTGAAATCGTAATTTCATCTAAATTATCTTTAGGATCAATTGTTATCTTATAAATAGATATTATTTTTTCTTTATTAGTATCAAATATATTTGATTCAAGTAAATGAAATTTAATAATTATATCA
>JAEEGK010018134.1_pt1 | contig 15255 bp, 11 predicted proteins | sample 8958771 | NCBI WGS metagenome assembly JAEEGK01 (sample SAMN16246547, study PRJNA631951) | gut metagenome | biome: gut microbiome; feature: rumen; material: SC-attached | host: Bos | place: Iran: Karaj | collected 2018-10 | reverse complement strand
GATACAAAAATTACCCGACATACGCAAGCTTTTTAGGCGTTATTTTATGACTTAAAGTGTTAAAAATCAATAAGTTACAGGGGCTCTTGCTTAGGCATTTGGGGACATCAAATTGGACACCCTATTTTGAAAGTCTTCGTCCTGCATCTATGCAGTGAAGGGCCTTGTGCTTTAGGCTATGCTCGAAGGCCTGCTTTAACAGCCTCGATGGTATTCATATAAGCAATGAGGGCTTCCCCGCAATTGAAGTGAACCCCGAAAGTTCAGACAGAAACTTTCGGGGGTCACTTAAGCCTTGCTGTTTGTACTCTTATCTTTTGAGGATCTTCTTTTGACCATTCTGGATGTAAATGCCGTCTGCCGTGATGTTCTCTACTTTCTGACCGTTAAGATTATAGGTGGAATCGTCTATAGAACGAGTCATGCTTACAGACTGGACACCAGAACCAGAGTTGTCCTTTGTAAACGAATAGCTCTGTCCATCGTAGGTCTTGACCTTCAGCGTTGTTGCCGTGAGTTCCTCGATGATGAAGTGGAGGGTCATAGATTCCTGAACTATGTGTAGTTTGTTGTTATTAGATATAAAGAAATCGTTGATCTGTTCTTTCTCATATGTTCTTGTTTCTTCTTCACCATTGTTATAATTTACTCTGGTTAAGTTCTTAAAAAAGCCCGACCAACAACTTTTTTTGTATGCTTTCTCAGATTCATACCAACCATCACCAAGAGTAATGCTCTCAATGTTTGTGATTTTGTACGGAGCATAAGCCAAGCCCGTTGTTGTCCATGTACCGATGAGGTCAGCCTCATCAAACGTTTGTGCATTAGCACTTACTGCCGATACGAGCAGCAAAAGGAATAAATACTTTCTCATAATCTTTAATTTTAAGTTTGTTGTTATATTTGTTGTTGAAAAGTTTCTTATTTGTATTTCTGTCGGCAAAGATATAAACTTTTTTCTAATCTTCCAAATTATTCAGGGGAAAAGTAATACGAAGGGTTCTGTACTTTGTGTGGTTTGAGTGGAGGCAATGAACCCTAAGGCTTTGAGGCTTGAACCCTAAGGCTTCAAGGCCTAAAGGGTAGGGGTGCGTAAATCACGCTTTAGTCCGTCCGTTCGGACTGGGAGTCCGCTGCCGTCGGACTGCGAGTCCGATGCCTTCGGACTCAACGTTTGAAGTAGGCGGACTAAGAGCTTGCTGGTAGTACGTGATAGGTCCATTACCGGCATTGATTTCTCCTGAAAAAAGAATATTTTTGAAATGTCCCTCCCTTCCTCCCGTGCCTCAGCGCCTTTGTACAAAGGGCTTCCGAGCGAAAACGGGAGGAAGGGAGGGAAATTTACGAGTTCTGTTGATAAATCTAAGGCAATAATCAAAAGATTAAGGGAATTTTCTTTTCCGTTTCAAATATTATTGCTATCTTTGCGGAGTAAAAAAGAACCTAAAAATGATGACAGACAACAGCAAATGGGTGGCTTGTTGGGGCAATGCCACCTCGATTACCAACCGTCGCGAGGCCGTTTATGCCAAAGACCTCACGCTGCGATATCCCATCCGTATGTGTTTCAGCGGCTCGATGCTGCGTTTCCGTTTCTCTAACCTCACTGGAACGGAACCCGTTACACTCAACAAGGTCTTTGTGGGTCATACGCCCATCACCTTTGCTGGCGAAAAGAGCGTCACGCTGATGCCTGGCAAGGAGACTGAGAGCGACGCCATCAGCTACAGCGTGAATCGTGGCGACACCATCGAGGTGAGTTTCTATATGGCAGGCTATACGCAGATGAACAGCGGAACGTTCATCACGGGGCCGTTGTCCAAAGGCTATTATGCCTATGGCGATTACGCTGAGGCTGATGAGTTGCCCCTCGACCTGAGCCGGAGTACTAACTGGTTCTATTTCCTGAATACCATCGATGTGCTGACATCGGCAGAGAATCATGCCATTGTGTGCTATGGCGACAGCATCACGGCCCAGTCGTGGCCCGACTACATGGCTCAGATGGCGTTTGGCACCAATGCTGCCATCATTCGTCGTGCGGTCAGTGGTACGCGAATCCTGCGTCAGTACGACTGCATCACTTATCAAGCCTATGGTCTGAAAGGTGCCACGCGATTCCCCATCGAGATGAATGTGGCTGGCGCTTCGGACCTGATCATCCAGCATGGCATCAACGATATCATCCATCCTGTAGGAACGGACGTTAATCCCTTCCGCCCGTGGAGCGATCTGCCTACGGTTGAGGAGATGGAGCAGGGAGTAGAGGAAATCTATGTGAAGCCCGCCAAGGCGATGGGGCTGAAAGTGTGGAGCGGCACGTTGCTGCCTATCTATGGTTGGCGCACATACAATGAAGATCGCGACGCGATGCGTCAGACGTTCAACGAATGGTTGCGCACGTCACCCATCTTCGACGGATGCATTGACTTCGATGCCGCTGTGCGCAGCGTGACCAATCCCAAGGCTTTTGCCGACGGTTTCGACAGCGGCGACCACCTGCACCCCAGCGAGCGTGCCTACGAAGCAATGGCACAGGCGGCAGTCCACAAGCTGATACGCCGTATGCCGCGATATGACCATGAAGAAATGTTCTGAAGAGCACCGCAGACTGTCTTATACAAAAAGAGATTCCCAGTAATTTGGGAATCTCTTTGGTTTGGGAAGTGGCTTAGAGGGGATAGTCCTCGAAGGCGTAGAGCACGGTAGAGAGATAACGCTCACCCGTGTCTGGCAGCAGCACCACAATCTTCTTGCCTTTGTTCTCAGGACGTTTGGCCACCTCGATGGCTGCGAAGAGAGCGGCACCGGCAGAGATACCAACCAGCAGACCTTCTGATTGTGCAATCTCACGACCTGTGCGGATGGCTTGGTCGTTCTCTACATCAAACACCTCGTCGATGACATCTGAATCGTAGGTCTTGGGGATGAATCCTGCACCGATACCCTGAATTTTGTGAGGGCCGCTCTGACCACCGTTCAGAACAGGTGAGGACTTCGGCTCTACGGCAATAATCTTCACGTTGGGGTTCTGTTCCTTCAGATACTTACCTGTACCGCTGATGGTACCGCCAGTACCCACACCACCGATGAAGATGTCCACCTTGCCGTCGGTGTCGCGCCAGATCTCAGGACCTGTGGTAGCATAGTGCTTGGCGGGGTTGGCAGCATTCTCGAACTGCTGCAGGATGACTGCTCCAGGGATAGAGTCGCGCAACTCCTCGGCAGCGCGGATGGCACCTGGCATGCCGTCTTTGCCAGAGGTGAGGCGTACCTCGGCACCATAGGCCTTCACAAGGTTACGACGCTCCACACTCATGGTTTCGGGCATGGTAAGGATAAGACGGTAGCCTTTGACGGCTGATACCAGTGCCAGTCCTACGCCCGTATTTCCGCTTGTTGGTTCGATGATGGTGGCGCCGGGCTTCAAGATGCCCTTTGCCTCGGCATCCTCGATCATCGCCAGCGCGATACGGTCTTTTACGCTACCGCCGGGGTTGAAAAACTCTACTTTGGCAATCACTGGGGTCTCCAGACCCTTTGCCTGTGAATACTTGTTGAGCTCCAGAAGTGGGGTGTTGCCGACGAGCTCGGTCAGCTGTTTTGCAATCTTTGCCATAGTCTTATCCTTTTTATAATTAATATAATAAATGTTTCTGGGTGCAAAATTAGTGTGTTTTTCGCTTCCCCACAATCCCATTCGTATGTCATTCCATATACCAAACGTTTGGTATATCGCCAGAAATCACTGCAAATCGTGGTCTGTCATGGCACAAACGCAGGAGTCAGACCATACATTTTCGGCTGTTTCCACCATGTCGATGATGGTATAGATGGGCAGGATAATGCCCAAAATGGCAACGGGGGCACCGATGCCCGACATCAGCGAGAGCGTCAGGAAGAAGCAACCCATGGGAACACCTGCATTACCGACGGCGGAGATGACGGAGATAAGGAGCCACAGGAGAATGGTGCCGAGGGTGAGCGTCGTACCGCCATTCTGCATCACAAAGAGCGAGGTGACGAGGATGAAGGCTGCACAACCGTTCATGTTGATGGTGGTGCAGATGGGCAATACGAAGCGAGCTATCTCCTTGCGGACGCCCAGTCGCTGCTCAGCCGATTCCATCGTAACAGGCAGCGTGGCAGCACTGCTCTTCGTGAAGAGCGCCATCAGTACAGCTGGCATCATCTTACTTAAGACATGTATGGGATTCATGCCGCGAGCCAGCAGGAACAGCGGCAGGATGACGAAGAACTGGATGACGTTGCCGCCTAGCACCACCAACACGTACTTGCCTATCGAGTCGGCCACAACACCTGCGCTGACCTGTGCCGCCAGTTGTGTCGAGAATGCCACAATACCGAGGGGAAGTGTCCAAATCAATCCGCGAATCAATAGGAAGAGCAAATCCTGCAATCCTAACAGTCCCTTCACCACAACAGATTTGTTTTCACTTTCAGGCAGCTTTGACAATCCGATGCCGACGGCAAAAGCCAGCAATAGTAGCGAGAGAACATTCCCCTCGAGGAATGGCTTGACAATGTTGTTAGGGATGATGGAAAGGATGTGGTCATAGTAGGATGTCTGGATCGAGGGGACAGGTTCATGATTCAGACTTGAATCAAGCAACCTGTCCCCTTGATCCAACACCGGCAGATTACCTGGGGCCACTACTACATACAGCAATGCTCCTACAGCTGCGGCGGCGAAAGTCGTTAGCAACGTATATATCAAGGTGCGCCCAAAGATGCGACCTGATCCTTTCGAGCCAAATGTTGCGAAGGTGGTGATGACTGCCAGTACAATCGTCGGTACCGCCAACAATTGGAACAGACGGGTATAAGCCGTCGCCACAAAGTTCATCACATCGTTGAGCCATGCGATGCCCAATATTCCCAACACGGCACCCACCACAAGTGCTCCAATCCATATTATCGTCTTATTCATAGGTGCAAAAGTACAAAGAAAATCTGAAAGTTCGGGCGTAAAGCCATGAAAACTTTACCACCCGAACCGGACAAAGATTGCAAACTACTCTTTATTTATGTGTCTGGCGCCAAGTGTGGATATAGTCAACCAGTTTGCGTAATACTTCTTGATCAACGTCGTTGAACACAGAGTCGTCAGCACCAAAGATGAAGTTGGCTGGAGCATCCTTCAGAATATCATCAACCTCGGCTTTCAGCTCCTTGAGATTACCCTCCTTGAGTGCCTGACTGCGATTGTTGAGTCCGCCAAGGACAGGACGTCCAAAGAACTGGCTGATTTCCTTCAGGCTGAGCCCCTTATCCTGCCAATTGTGGAGTGGAGGATTGATGACACTGCCTGGATAGTCCTTATAGTCGTTGAACGTGGATGACGTAAAGTGGCCACCGCTCTCGCAGATGTGCAGGATATTGAAAGGCGCGATCTGTGCTGCCACTTGAGACAACTGGATGTCGTAGGGCTTGATGATAGTATTGAATACATCCCCACCAAACTCTTCCAGGTCGTCACCCTGCGAAGAAATATAGAAACCGTCGGCACCAGCCTTGCGAGCCTCACGGATATAGTAAAGCAGACTTTGGGTCACAGCCTCGAGAGCAGGCTTGATAGCCTTGGGATCTTGCTTGATAAGCTCCACAAAATGACGGCGTCCTTCCCTGTCGCTCGACAGCTGTGAACCAGCAGTCTGAATCAGTACTCGGAGTGGTGAGAATACTGTGGGAATAATGAGTGCCTCGCTGCCCAACTCGCGCTTCAACTGACGGATCACGTTCAATTGCTCTTCCCATGTCTCAGGAGCGAAAGGCTTGATTTTCTTCCAATCTTTGGTAGTCTCGACGGCCTGAATCTCAGGGAAGTACTCGTACTTGACATTCACGAAATCCACATGGGTGGTCTTATACCAATCGATGTGAGACTGTACGGCCTTCTGACCACTCTTGTCAGGGAAGTGGATGTTGAAGAACACGGGTACATAGTCGTTGGCACGACTCTGATCCAATACTTGCCACAGCAGTTCGCGCTTGTTATAGTCGGCATATGTCTGGGCGTTTGCGACAATGCTAAACACTGCCAATGCGATGATTGCTAAACTTGATTTCAATGTCTGTTTCATAATCTTATCCTTTCTTTTAAAATTGTCAATTCTCAATTATCACTCCCATCCCAAGGCTGTATATGGGTCACCTGATGTCTCACCTGCATAGCCCCAGTTCTGCTCCAAATTCGGATTGAGCACAATCTGCTCTTCGGGGAGAGGGAGATAATAGTTACGGGTGGAGATATTCTTAACTTTCAGGTCGTCGGCAGGCACTTTTGCCTTAATGGTCTTCACCAAGATGTGCCAGCGTTTCAGGTCGAACCAGCGGTTGCCTTCAGTCACGAACTCACGATAGCGTTCATCCTGTATAGCCTTGCGGAACTGTTCCTTGCTGAGACCGGAGAGATCTACAGGCGTATCATCGGCAGGCTGGCTTTGACTGTTGGTATATGGATTCCAGTAAGCACGGCGACGGATGGCGTTAAGCGCTTCGTAGGCTGCCAGTGTAGGACCGTTCAGTTCGTTCTCTGCCTCGGCTTTTACGAGTAGCACCTCGGCATAGCGCAGAACCGATGAGCTGGTGTTCTGACCAGAGATATAAGGTGCACTCTCGTTGGCCATATAGAGGGTGTCGATGTACTTACGGAAGCGCAGACGCTCGAAGTCGAAATCTTTTCCTGTAGCGGGGTCGAACAGACGCAGGGTCACTGAGGCGTCACGACGCTGGTCATGGGCATCGAATTCGTAGTACAGATTGTTGTTGATAGCAGCAATCACGGGTAGTTTTTCGTTGGTAAAACCCGTAGAGAAGATACAGTGGCCTGTGATGTTGCGGTTGACACCGAACTTATGCTCAACGGTGAAAATCAGTTCAGGACCTTCTTTCTTGTCGAGCGACCAGTTGTCGATGAACTTGTCAATCAGTTGATACTTGCCTGATGCTATTACTTTGTTAGCAGCATCTACGGCCTTCTGATACAACTCTGCCTGATGAGCCTTTGAATATTCCGAGTCCGTCTGTGCCCAAGTGATAAAGACCTTTGAGAGAAGTCCTGATGCAGCCTGCGACGAAGCCTCACTGGTCAATGTGGCGAAATCGGCAGTGATACCTTCGGCCTCTGTCAGGTCAGCCACAATCTGCTCGTAAACCAGATCCTTCGAGGTGCGCGGCTCGCCCTCACCTTCGCCATCGTGCAGTACCAAGGGTACATCGCCAAACAGACGGACCAGGTCGAAATAGTAGAGTCCACGCAGAAACTTGGCTGCACGCACATAGTTGTTGTGCACCGTCTCCGGCAAACTGTTATTCTCGCTGACCTTATCAATCAGGATGTTGGCACGATTGATGGCCGTATAGCGATAGAGCCATGCCGTCTTGACAAAATCATTGGTAGGAGTGATGGCAAAGTTGCCTATCTCGGTGATAGCAGCACTGTTGGCTGTGCCTCGGCGGGCATACTCGCTCTGCAAGTCGTTCAGGAAAACCAGCTCGTCGTTCCAAGGGGCATTCATGCCACCATCGGTCAATGTCTGATAAATGCCATTCAGGGCTACTTTGATATCTGACTCGTTCTGATAGAAATTATCCTTGTCTATCGAACTGATGGAACTCTGGTCCAGGTCGGCGCAACTGCTAAGCAGCAATCCTGCTGCGAGGAAATATGTGGAAATCGTCTTTTTCATAACTCTCAATTCTTAACTCTTAATTCTTAACTCATAATCACAGCGTTACGTTAACTCCAAATAATACGGTTTTTGCGGTGGGATAGGTAGCCATATCGATGCCCTGATAGAGGGCGCTTTGGTCATCGGCACCATTGCGACCACCCTCAGGATCGTAGCCTGAGTAGTTGGTGATGGTGAAGAAGTTCTGCAGCGATACATACAGGCGCAGACGGGCATCCTTGGTAATCTGCGGTACGGTCAGCGTGTAACCCAGTTGGATGTTCTTCACACGCAGATAGCTGGCATCTTCCACATAGCGGCTGTCAGAGACTACCGTCAGGTCGTTGCTGGCCTTCTGAACGGTGTTGCTGGGATTGGAGGGGGTCCAACGGTCGGCCACTACAGCCAGACTATTATAATAGGTAGAACCCTTGGTGAGTCGGGTGGCAAGACCATTGTAGAGCTTGTTGCCATACGAGCCTGCGAAGTTCACGAACAAATCCCAGTTCTTGTATCTCAGCGTGGTGTTCAGTCCATAGGTGAACTTAGGCTGCGAGTTGCCCAAAGTGGTCTGGTCTTCTGTGTTTACCACACCATCGCCATTGACATCCTCATAGTAGGGGTTACCTGGCTCCAGCTTGTTGATGGTCTGCGGGGTAAGCGTGGCAGCCTGCTCTTCAGATTGTACGATACCCTTGAACTTGTATCCGTAGAAGGTACCGAGAGGTTCACCTACTGCCACGATGAGGGGTGAGATATAGCCCAGTGTGGCACCGCCGATGCTGGGGATGATGGATGTTGCATTACCCAAGCTGGTTACTTCGTTCTTGTTGTGTGCGATGCTGGCATTGACGTTCCACTTCAGGTCCTTGCGATCCAGGAGTATAGCACCTACTTCCAGTTCCACACCTTTGTTGGTGACTGCACCGATATTGCGCAGAGAGGTGGCGTAACCTGTAACGCCCTCAACAGGAACTTGCAGCAGAAGGTCGGTAGTCTTCTTGTAGTAGGCATCGAAGGTGACATTCAGGCGACCTTTGAAGAAACCAGAACTGATACCTGCATTATAAGAGGCGGTCTTCTCCCATTTCAGATCGGGGTTGGCCTTGTTGACGATGTAGTAAGCCACAGTCTCCTGACCATTATAGATGAACGGAGTGGATGTAGGTGACACGTTAGCACCAAACTGGTAATCGCCGATTTCCTGGTTACCCACGACACCTGCCGAGAGACGCAGCTGTAAGAAATCGACACTCTTACCGAAGTGAACGAACTTCTCCTTGTCGATATTCCATGAGAAACCTGCTGAGGGGAACCAGCCCCACTTGTGGTTTTGGGCAAAGCGGCTGGAACCGTCGGCACGCAGCGTCAGACTGGCGTTGTAGCGTGAATCGTAGGAGTAGTTCAGACGTCCCAATACAGACTGGAGGGTGCTGATGGTAGCCTCGCTGGTAGAACGGTAGAGGTCGCTACCTGCCGAGAGGTTGTTATAACCCGTAGCATCGTTGGCGAAGTTGCGAACGGTGGTGGCAAAACCACTGCGGTCGGTACGCTGGGTGGTGTAGCCTGCCAACAGGTTGACGTGGTGCAGGTTCTTGAACGTCTTGTCATAATTAGCTGTAAACTCTGCCTGCCAAACGTTGGTACGGTTGTCGCCTACAGAGGCTACACCATTGTGCTCCAGACCTGTGGTGGTGTACGAGGGCGAATAGTTGTTTTCCTTCGTGTTCGAGAGGTCGGCACCCAAGTTGGCTTTCAGCTTCAGATGGTTGATGACTTCCCATTCGGCGTAGGCATTGGCAATGACGCGGGTATTGCTGGTCGACGTCTTGATGTCGTTCAGGTCGGAGATGGGATTGCCAACCACCGTCTGGCCATCGCGAACAAAGATGTCCTGACTGATAGGCGTGGGCGAATAGTTATACGAGCCATCGGCATTGTAGATGGGCTGTGTAGATGGGGTGATCAGAGCCGACATCCAACTGTTGGCTGCCCACTTGGCCGTCTGACCAGAGTTGCCATGGTCCACATTACGCAGTCCACTCAGGTTGCTATAGGCACCAGAGGCATTGATTCCCACCAACAGACGCTGCGACAGGTTGCGCTCGTAGTTGATGCGACCCGTATAGCGCTTCAGGTCGGTACCAATGATGATACCCTGCTGGTCTTTATAGCCTCCGCTAATCGAGTAGCGTGAAATCTCGTCGCCACCAGCAAAACTGATCTGATGATCCTGCGTGAAAGCTGTACGGAGGGCTGCATCCTGCCAGTCGTAATTGGCAGTAGGGGCAGACAGAGGGGTACTTGGATTCAGTTCATTATACAGTTCGGTAAACTGCTGGGCATTGAGGAAATCGAGCTTCTTCGCTGCAGAACTCCAACCAAAGGTACCTGTATAGTTGATGGTGTTGCGTCCGTGTGAGCCTTTCTTGGTAGTGATGATAATCACACCATTGGCACCACGTGTACCATAAATAGCGGTGGCCGATACGTCTTTCAGCACTTCTATCGATTCGATGTCAGAGGGATTCAGAAATGCCAAGGGATCGAGGGATGCGTCGTTTCCGGAAGCCCCCGTTTTGGTTGACGAAGCATCGTTGTAGACAATGAGTCCGTCGATGACGTAGAGCGGTTCGTTGCCACCAGTGATGGAATTGCCGCCACGGATGCGGATGTTGCTCACGGCACCAGGCTGACCAGAGGTGGTTGACACGTTCAGACCTGCCACAGCACCCTGAAGGGCGTTCTCCACCGATGACAATGGCTGATTGAGCACATCCTTGCCGACGGTCGAGATGCTACTGGTCAGTTCAATACGCTTCTGGGTACCATAACCCACGACAACCACCTCATTGATCTTGTTGGCATTATCCACCAAGGCAATCTCTACGGGCTCCTCGAAGTCATAGACATCGACATCGAGCGGGCGATAGCCAACGTATTCCACACGGAGGGTCAGCGGGGCCTCTACCTTGGTCTGAAGGGAGAATTTACCGTCTACGTCGGTTACCACGCCCTGCCCTTTTTCACTCTTCACAATGACAGAAGCGCCAATCAGGGCATCGCCAGTGCGAACATCTGTAATATGACCTGTAATCAGGTTTTGCGCTGAGGCCAACAAGGGCCCTATTGCAACAAGTGTTGCAACAAACAATCTTTTTACCATAAGTCTAATTCTGTTTTAGTTTATTTCTGTGCGGTAAGTATGGTCTTCACCTTGTCAATCTGTACCTGGGCCAGTTTGTTGTCCAGGTTCAGCAGTCCATATTCGTGATTAAACTTCGTGCCGTTCGTCAACACCCACTGCAAGAATTGGTTTACTGCATCGTCGGTCTTGTCGTAGCTGACACCAATCTTCTCGACAGCCACTTCCTGCACCTTGCCATTCTCCAGTGCGTCGATGACCTCGTCGAGAGTAGCCTTGTCAGAAAAGCTTTCTTCGAGATTCTTCTTTACATCGATGCCGATGATGGTGATGTCACTCTTCACATGGCGGCTCTGCAGGTCGAAAATATTCGGCAGGGCATTGAACGATACGCCCAACGGATCCTTCGACAGGGCGGTATTCAGGAACAAGTCGTCTCCTGAAATTCGCTTGCCGCGGAAACTGCTGCTCTCTTCGCCAAAGTTATGGGCGAACGAGGATGCAACGGATGTAGCATTGCTGCCACTGTAGATGACGAGTTTTTCGAACTGCTTGTTCTTTTTTACATCCTCATCGAAATCATCGTTGAGGAAATAAAGTTGCTTCAGCTTTTTCGAGTTCAGGTGCTTGCCTTCCAGCACTTTCGCGGCTTCACTACCGCTGGCTGTGATAGGCAGCACGGCGAACTCTCCGAAATAAACAATGGTATGGCTAAAGTCTTCTGGATTTATATCTTGATTGTCGAATACGACATTCAGGTCGATGTTACCCTGATTCTGATTACCCTTGGCGATTTGGAACTCTACGCCAGGTTGTGTTTTTGCATATTCGGTTATCCACTTTTCTACCAACGGACGAGCGAATCTTGGTGCCTTCACATAGCGAACGCTGCTCGTGTTGGTAGAATTATTCTCAGCCCAAATAGCGCTGATGTTGATACTCAATATAACTGCTATTGCTAATGCTAACTTTTTCATATTGTTTCTTTTTTACTTTGTTTATACCTATTATATATACACTCCCTTTCATCGTCATTGCCATCATCATCGGGCAACAACAGTATTCGCGCATTCGCATTCGATTCATTGTTTTCATACTTTTATTTTCTTTAATTGTTATTTTGTCTTTTTGACGCTGCAAAGGTACGGCTATTTCCGCATATTCACAATCGCCCGTTTATGGCATTTCGTATACCAAGAACATGGTATGAATACAAAAATCGCCAACAGAACACACTGTCTATCAGCGACTTATGTAAAAACAAAGGTATGCGGTTATTTCTTTTCTTTCTTGGCGCACCCCTTACAACCGCCTTCTTTTTTCTCTTTTCCGCAACAATCAGCTTGCTTTTTGTCGCCACAACCTTCATGTTTCTTCTCACCCTTGCAGCAGTCTTTCTTTCCCGCAGAGGCAGAGGTGGCTTCCGAGGCTTCGTACTTGATCTTCTTGAAACCCTGGATGATGTTTTGGACATTTGTCTTGTCGGCATCATACTCGATGGTGACAGTCTTGTCATCAAGATTGGTCTTAATAGACTTGATGCCTTTCTCGAAGCGGATGTTGTCCTTGATCTTCTTTTCACAGTTGGCACAATGCATCTCTGGCTGGGTCTTCAGCACCACAGTCTTGATGTCCTTACCAAAACAAGCAGTGGCAAATGCCAATGCTACGAATAATACTTTTGTTCTCATATCCTCTAAACTATAAACATTAAACTCTAAACTATAATTTGCTCCAATTCAATCTGACACCGATATAATAGACGGCTCCGTGTATAGGTCCCCAAATCATCGTAGAGTCGAAATTGCTGCCCCAAGGGTTATCGGCTCCGATGATAGGATTCTTCTGTTTGAAACCAGTGATGTTCTCACCACCGGCATAGATGCTCCAATGGCGGAAGAAACGGGTCACCTGTGCGCTCAACTGCTCATAGCCCTTATAGCGCTCATCCCATGACGGCTTACCCTCGTTGGTGGTGTAGGCCGTTGGCATCCGTCCGCCACCATTCAGTTGTAGGGTTACATCAAACTGCCACTTGCCAAGTCCTGGAGCATAGGAAGCAGTCAATAGACCTTTGTATCTGTTGGTCAGTGGCTTTTCTTTTAGAATACCAGCATAAGTACATTTTACATCTGTACGACGGTAGGTAGCCGTCATTGTAAAACCATCGAAGAAGGGGTATGTAGCTTCCACCTGCCAGGTGTGCGAATAACTTTCGCCGTTGAGGTTGGTGAAGTGGACGGCATGCGGGTTACTGTCAAGGTCTGTCACCACTTGGTGCAGGAAATTCGTGTAGTAGTATTCCGCACTCAGTTCCAGTTTCTTTTCACCGATGGGGATGCTCAGGGCAGCACTGATGCCATAGTTCCAGGCCTCCTCCTGATTCAAATCATCATCGATGATAACATCACGCCCACTAGCTAGCAGGTAGTTGTTCTCTGCCAGAACATGACTGGTGCGATAACCCTTTCCGATAGAGCCTCGCAAGGTGACGATATCGTTAGGCGAATATTTCAAGTGCATTCTCGGGGTAACGAAACTGCCGTAGATGTTGCTGTGATCCCAGCGCAAACCACCCATCACCGTCAGTTGCTCACCAAGTTTATAAGTGTACTGGGCATATATGCCAGGAGTTGTCTCGTCATATTTAGAAGTCTGTTCGTCCAGATAATCGTGGTTCAGGCTGAGACCTGTTGAAAGACTGTGGTGCTCGTTGATATCGGTTTCAAACAGCAGCGAGGCGTAACCGTTACGCTGGTCGGCCTTGTAGAGTTTTTGGCCGTATGTGGCATTCTCGTGGTGCAGCGAACCAGATAGTATCAGCGCAATGTTCGTAGCATGTTCCTCATTCAAGAATAAAGCATTCTTGGTAAAAGCCTCGTAGCGCTCGTTGGTGATGTCAATGATATAGGGGTGAGAGGAGAGTTGTGAAAGGCTACGGGTAGGCGCGTCAGCGGGAATGGGGTGAGAAATCTGTCCACCTTCACGATGTTCCTTTAGCCCTTTGACAGAAGCCTGGAAGATGTAGCGGTCGCCCAGCCACGCCCAACGGCTCTGCAGCGAACCCTGTCGCACCTTTGGCATATCCACGAAGCCGTCGCCATTGTCATCGTGGGCTTTGTTGAGTATTTCGTAATGTCCCAACAGGGCCGTGCTCCATCGTTCTGATAGCTTGAGGTTGCCACCGAGATTAGCCTCCAGCTTCCCTTTCGTATTATAATATAGGTTCGCGTCCGCGAAAGGCGTGGCCTGTGGCTTCTTGAATTCCACGTTGATTTGGCCTGTGATGCTCTCGTAGCCATTCTTCACCGACGAAGCACCTTTCGATACCTGTATGCTCTGCATCCAAGGACCAGGGATATAACTTAGCGAGAATGGTGCCGCCAGACCTCGGTAGTTGGGAATATTTTCCGTCAGCATCTGCACGTAGGTGCCTGAAAGTCCAAGCAGCTTAATCTGCTGTGCACCCGTAGCAGCATCGGCATAGTTCACATCGACAGAGGGGTTCGTCGTAAAGCTCTCGCCCAGATTACAGCAGGCCGCCCGCAGCAATTCCTTTGAACTAATCAGTTCCATATTGCCGACAGTATTGGCTTTCATCCTACCCGACTTATGGGCAGTAACCGTCACCTCGTTGATTTCTTGTGTCTTGAGTGTGTCCACACCATCCTTACTCTGTCCGAAAGAAGACAAAGCAAGGCAGAGCAAAATGCCGATAGGACAAGACCTTCTCATTATAATTGCAGAAAGATTTTTACACAATCGCAGCGACCACCTCGATTTCTACCAAAGCGCCCTTCGGCAAAGTCTTGACAGCCACAGCAGAACGGGCAGGATAAGGCTCTGAGAAAAAGTCGGAATAAACTGCGTTCATGTCGGCAAAGTCGTTCATGTCGGCCATAAACACGGTGGTCTTTACAACGTTGCTCATGCTGAGACCAGCCTCTTCCAGGATGGCCTTAATGTTGGTCAGTGACTGACGCGTCTGTTCCTTGATGCCGCCTTCTACGAACACACCTGTGGCAGGGTCGATGGGTATCTGACCAGAGGTATAGACGAGATTACCTACTTGGATGGCCTGACTGTAAGGCCCGATGGCAGCGGGTGCCTTCTTTGTACTGATGACTTTCATAAAGAATCTAATTTTGGGTGCAAATTTAGCGATAATTACGGAATTATCATTATCTTTGCAAATAAAATTAAGTGTATTTAGGAATGAGCAATATAATATACCAAAAACTGACAGAGGATAAAATTGACACATTTATCCAAATGCGTATTTATCAGCTTCTTGAAGAGGGTGCAACAAGAGATGTTGATCTTGCTCCAGCATTGAAGGACTATTATTTTAGACATATGGCTGATGGTACTTTTGTGTCATGGATTGCTATGGATGGTGATAAGATAGTTGGAACC
>JAEEGK010018132.1_pt1 | contig 15256 bp, 10 predicted proteins | sample 8958771 | NCBI WGS metagenome assembly JAEEGK01 (sample SAMN16246547, study PRJNA631951) | gut metagenome | biome: gut microbiome; feature: rumen; material: SC-attached | host: Bos | place: Iran: Karaj | collected 2018-10 | reverse complement strand
TCATCTAATGGAGTTTGACCTCTATCAAGATAGTAGTCATCCATTGAAAGACGAACAGGTTTAATACCTCTAGATAATAATTCAATTCTTAATCTATTAGCGAAAGTGGTTTTACCACTTGAAGAAGGACCAGCGATACAAATTAATCTAATGTTTTCTCTTTCATCTTCAATCATTTGACCGAGCTCACAGAGCTGACGGTTATGTTTTTGCTCGCAAAGAGTAATGAATTCGATATCTCCATCTTTTTCAATTCTTTCATTAATACCAACGATAGTGTCACAACCAGTGGCAAGTGCCCATTGGTGCGCTCTTTTGAGAGTTTTACCAAATGTTGGAGCATCTTCAAATGGTGGGATTTCCCCGTTCACATCGAAGCGTGGATATTGAATGATGATGCCTGGATGATAATATTTAACAACCCATTTTTTAATATAACCAGTACTTGGAACCATACGAGAATACATATAGTTACGATAGTTACCACAGTGATAAATATGGGCCGTTTTTTCTGGACGATATTTTAAAATCGCGACTTTATCTGGATAGCCATCTTCCGTAAAGATACGAGCGGCTTCTTCTTTAGAAACGATTTGTCTTACCAGAGGTAAATCTAACGCTACTAAACGGTTCATCTCAGCGATTAATTCTCTTGTCATTAAGCCACTAGCGGTGACTTGTGGATTTAAGATTTGTAAGAAGATTGATCTAGAAATGTTATAAGCAAATCTAATGTCATAATGAGGATGGATATTGTGCATAGCCATAGCCACTAAAAAACGGAGTGAAGATTCATAGATTGGTTTAGCGTCTCTATCCTTAACAGTTAAAGGAACGACCTCAGCATCTTTATCAATCATATAGGTTAATTCTCTCACGCGATGGTTCACGTAAGCGCAAACAATATCTTTATCATTACCTACGATATCTAAAACGCTAACTGGAGCATCATAAATTTTCTCTTTGTTGTCAAAAAATACTTTAAAAGCCATATAATATCCTCCTAAACGAAGTCTTATATTTTATAAAGCGAAATCACTTTATTCAAGCCTTTTATTATAACTTACCTTATTAAAAATTTAAATAGGATTCATGGATGCGTGCGACATATTTGAAAAGTTGTCTTATCCTTTTATGACAATGTTGCGTTTCACAAACTTACAAATTTCGTATTGACACTATTTAAAAGTTAATCTAGTATTGTTATGGTGATTTTTCTAGGAGGAAAATAGAAAATGAAAAAATTATCCACTGCTTTAGTATTTTTTGGTTGCTTATTCGCTTTAGCAGCTTGTGGTCAAGAATCATATTCAACAGATGTTCTTACAGATGCTGACTATGATACATACACAGTTGCTGGTGTATTTGCTTCCAACACTGAAGGCAAAGCCGTCGACTGGAAATACACAGAACAAGGCGCGATGACAGCTGCTTCTCTCGCCGATGTCGCTAAAGTTTCCAAAGATATGGCCAAAACACTCAAAGGCAAAAACTTAAAAGGCCTTTATATTTACGAAGGTGCCTTAATTGGTTGCACACAAACCGGTAACGCTGGTTGGAGCACCGACGCCATGAAAGATGGCGAAAAAATCAGCTTAGATGGTGGTTACTGCGTCAAAGCTATCGCTTGTACAGCAGATGATCTCACCGGTGGTTACCTTTCCACTCAATGGTTACCTGATCCACATACTGCTTGTGTTGAAAACTTAACACCAGAAACCTTCTTCGTTCCTACATGGAAAGAAGCTGCTGATGAAAATGGTTTTGCTTGGAACAGCAACCCAGTCTGCATCGGTGGTGCTGGTAAATACACAATCGTCGTTGCTTCTTACAATGCTTCGGTCGATGAAACCAAAACCGATTCCTATAACTTCGCTATGGGCTTAGTCAAAACTGAAGAAAAAGAAGAATTCGTTCCTGCCGCTCATGACCACTATAGATTAGTTGGTTCCATCAATGGTTGGAATAAAGACGACACAGCCGCTGGCGTCCAATTCTCCGCTGAAGGCGTCCTCTCCTACACATTTGCTGCTGACGATGAATTCAAAGTCATCTCCGCTTTAACAGATGGTACAGGTACATGGGATGGCTCATTTGGTTTCAGTGCTGAATCCTTAGATGCAAGCGTTGCCGCAACAGACATCGTTGATGCTGGTGGTAACTTCAAAGTCGTCACAGCTGGTACATACACACTCACAGTTGCTGATGGCGCTCTCAAAATTAGCAAATAATTAAGAGAAAAAAATAGAACAAAACGTCACATTTGTGACGTTTTTTCTTGTATGCGCGCATAAATAGGTCTAGTATAATCTTGAGGAATTATCTAATGAAAGCCAAAATATTGCTCTTTTTGTTACCCTGTCTTTTAATTAGCTGTGCTAATAATCAAGAAAGTGAAGAAGAAATACAACCAGGTGATGGTTACGTTGATGTTCTTCCTACTAGTAATGATGAAGGCATTATCTTACATGCTTTCAACTGGAAATATGAAGATATTAAAAACAACTTAGAAGCCATTAAAAACGCTGGCTATAAAATGGTACAAACTTCTCCAGTTCAACAACCAAAAAGTGGTGGGGCGAGATGGGAATTCTTCTATCAACCAGTTTCTTTCTCAATTGGTGATTCTTCTCCTTTAGGCAGTAAACAAGATTTAAAAGATTTATGTGATGCTGCTGAAAATGAAGGTATCTCTATTATTTGTGATATCGTTTTTAATCATTTAGCTACTGATGGAGGCAAAGATATAAACGGTTTACCAACTATCGATCCAGAAATCGAAAACTATGAACCTTATATCTACGCTCATCAAGATGAATGCTTCCATCATTACAAAAGTAGTGATGTCTCTGGTAGTGGGAATGTCACCATGTATTATCCTGGTCTACCAGATTTAAATACCGCGAATGAAAAAGTGCAAGAAAGATCTCTTGCTTTACTCAAAGAATGTATCGATGTCGGTGTTGATGGCTTTAGATTTGATGCTGCAAAACACATCGAAACACCAGAAGATAAAGAATATTCAAGTAGTTTCTGGGTCAATACTTTAGAAGCGGCTAAAACTTATTATCATGAAAAGACAAATAATGAATTATTTGCTTATGGTGAAATCTTAAATGATGTCGATGGTGGTAGAGATTTATCTTTATACACTAAATATATGAAAGTCACTGATAATGGTTATATTGGTTCTGGTGTCTTTAACGCTGCCGCTTTAAGAGCTAAGGACGCTTCTTTAGCCGTTAAAGCACAATACGGCAAAAAACCTGCTAACAAAATTGTCACTTGGGTTGAATCTCACGATACATTTGCCGAAGATGGTTATAAATATTTAGGTTTAGACGAAGTAAGAATTGCTAGAATGTGGGCCATTGTGGCTTCTAGAAAAGACACTAATTCCTTATTCTTTGCGAGAACTGATGCCGCTTTTAGCGTTGCTAAAGTTTCTTCATATGAATTTGAAAGAGAACTCATTGGAGCGGTGAACCGTTTCCATAATCGTTTCATCGGTAAAAACGAATATCAAAACGCCCAAGAAGAACATTTCTATATTAACGAAAGATATGATGAAAATGATCAAGGTGCCATCATCGTTGATTTAGCCTTAGAAGGAAGTAAAAAACTATCATTTACTCATCTTCCTGATGGCTATTATTTTGATCAAATTACCGGTCAACAAATCCATATTAAAAAAGGTAAAGCTGTCATTAACTTTGATGCTTCAGGTATTTGTGTTTTAACTAAAACAAATAACGCTCCAAGAGCTTCTATTACCGCTTCTAAATATGGTGGCAAATACTATAAACCATTTGAATTAACATTAAATGTTAATAACGCAAAAGAAGCATATTATCAAATCGATGATGGCGAAAAAGTTTCATTCACTAATGAAGCAAAAGTTAATATTGGCCAAAACAAAAACGCTGGGGATATTTCTAAAGTTTATGTTTACGCTACAAATGGGGAATTTATTACCACTAAAACATTTGAATTTGAAAAATTATTCTTAATTGATGGTTACTTTAACATCATTAATTTCAACAAGGATTATCTTACCGATTATACATTATACCTATGGACTTGGACTGATAATGCTTCAGTTTATAGTCAAACATATACTTGGAACGAAGAACATCAAATCTTATTAGTAAGTGATGTTAACGATAAAAAAGGCTTCTTATTAGCCTTATTTGAAAAAGACCATACCATTAGTAACACTAAAGTATGGCAAACCCCACTCAAACAAACCGCTGATATATATCCAAGTTCAATGGAATATTTTGATGCTTCCTCATTTTAAATAAAGGAGATTATCTTTATGAGAAAAAGTAAAATCTTAATCGCATTTATGGCGTTATTCGCTATTTTATTACCAGGCTGTAAATCGAATAACAATAATAGCTCTAAAGCTGGTGAAATTACTCTTTTTGAAAAAGGTGATAATAATGCCCATTTACAAGAAGAAGAAAAAGCGACTGACGCTATTAGATTCCATTATCATCGTAAAAATGATGATGGTACACGTTCTGTTTACCGTAAATGGCAAATCTGGGCCTGGGATATCACCAATGGTGGTAATGGTAGTGCTCATACCTTTACTCACTATGATGATTATGGTGTTTATGTCGACATTAATCTTAATGAAATAAGCGATAAGCAAGTTAAAGTTTTAGGCTTTATTGTCGCTATTACTTCTGACTGGACTAAAGACGTTGGTGTGGACCGCGATATTGAAATTCCAGAAAAGGCAAAAGGTGGTAAACTCGATGTCTATTTAATGACTGGTATTGAAAAGATTTATTATGATGCAGAATCCCCATTAAAGAACTCCATCTCAATGGCGGTACTTATGCCAACTTCTGGTTCATTAGTGAGAACTTATTTCAATATTATTAATGATTTTAAATTTAATAAGGATAAAGTAAGCGTCAAAGTTAACGATGAACCAGTCACTGATTTCACAGTCGGTGAATATAATGAACAACGCAAATACTTTGAAATTAGTTTCAAAAATGACCTTGATTTAGCTAAGAACATGGTCATCTATTATGAATTTGACGCAAATTGGATCGACGCGATTAAAGTTAATACTTATTTATATTTTGATAATGAAAACTTTGCCGCTCAATATACTTACCAAGGCGATGATTTAGGCGTTACTTTTGATAACGATTACGCCCCAACAAAAACAACATTCAAAGTCTGGGCACCAACATCTTCTAAAGTCGTATTAAATATTTATGAAAATGGTAATTATTTAGAAGAAAACCCAACTGTTAATCATTACGATATGGTTAAAGGCGAAAAAGGTGTCTTTAGCTATACCGCTAATAGCGATTTAACAAATAAATATTATACCTATACAGTTACTAACTCGATGGGTACTAATGAAGTAGTGGATCCATATGCTAAATCCGCTGGTGTTAATGGTCGAAGAGGCATGGTCGTTAACTTTGCTAAACTCAATCAAACCATTAGTGGTTGGGCTAGTGATAAACGCCCAGAATATGGCAATAGTACAACCGATGCCTCAGTTTATGAAATTCACGTGAGAGATATGACTATTAATCCTAACTCTAACGTGAGCGAAGCTAACCGTGGTAAATTCCTCGGTTTAGCGGAAAAGAATACCTCTTATACAAAGGATGGTGTCACTGTTTCTACTGGCTTAAGCCATATGAAAGAATTAGGCGTCACTCACGTCCAAATTCAACCATTCTATGATTATTCTAGTGTCGATGAAACTAAAGATACTTCCGTTATGAGTGAAACTAATTATAACTGGGGTTATGACCCACTTAATTACAACGCTCTTGAAGGTAGTTACGCTACTGATGCAAATGATGGCAATGTCCGTATTAAAGAATTTAAACAAATGGTTATGGCCATGCACGAAGAAGGCCTTAACATCAATATGGACGTTGTTTATAACCACACCTCTTCTTCTGAAAGAAGTAACTTTAATCTTTTGGTTCCAGGATACTATTACCGCACTAAGAGTGATGGTAGTTTCTATAATGGTTCTGGATGTGGCAATGAATTCTCTTCTGAAAGAAGCATGAGCAGAAAATTCATCGTCGATAGCGTGAAATTCTGGACAAGTGAATATCATTTATCTGGCTTTAGATTTGACTTAATGGGATTAATTGATAATCAAACCATGATCGATGTTTATAACGAATGTCATGAACTCTATCCAAATATTATGGTGTATGGGGAACCGTGGACTGGTGGTTCTTCTAAACTTGGTGGTGGTGTTGATGAAACTAAATTAGATAAGCAACAAACCGTTCAAGGTTCTTTAGCCCAATCTTATTTCGCTGGTAGTAACGTCTTAGTGGGCGCTTTCGCGGACGGCATGAGAAATGCAGTGCGTGGCGATAATAACCCAGGTACTGGTTGGGTCCAAGGTGTCATCAATTCATCTAATCAAAATAATATCGTCGCGGCGATTAAAGGCTTATTTAATACCGGTGCCACAACTGTTTCCCCTCAACAAGTGCTTAATTACGTCTCTTGTCACGATAATTACACGCTTTTTGACCAACTCATCCAAACAAATAAAAACAATCGTAATTTCGATAATATGTATTCACAAGCGGAAGCCGTTGTCTTTGCTTCTCAAGGCATAGCCTTTATGCAAGAAGGTGAAGATTTCTTACGCACTAAAGAATACGAAGATGAAGGCAAAACTAAATATAGTGGAAACTCCTATAACGTTGGTGATTTTATCAACAATATGGACTATGACTTAAAGATCAAGAATCTTAAGATGTTTGAAACATTTAAAGAAATGATCAAAGTGAGAAAGCTTACTCCTGAACTTCGTTTATCCACTCGTGAAGAAATTAATAATAAAGTCGCTATCGCTAAAAACGATGCGGCCACTGGAAACATTTCTTTCAATATTAAGAAAGCTAATGATTCTTCTAAAAACATCCTTGTTATTCACGCATTAAATGCGTTTGAACATAGTGCAGTTAACGGTACTATCTTATTTGATAATACCGCGACATTTGCCCCAAATAGTGCGATTAACGGTACTATTAACTTAATTGATAATCAAACATTGATTATCGCTTTAAATAACTAATATGGAAATTGACAACAGATTTGCTAACTCAATACGCACCTCACGTAGTAAAGGACTAATTATCTTTTTAAGCGTGATGCTATTTACAACGATTATTTTCATTATTTTAATCGCGCTTATTGAGAAAGCTTCTGCCTTTGCCATATTAGGTTACATCATGTGTGGGATATTTAATCTTATCGCTTTATTTCTTTTAATTAGTGCGCTCACTGATTTCGTGGAAGTAAAAGGTGATACGATTACAACACAAACAATGTTTGTTAGAAAAAAAGCCCACGTTTCTAAAATTAGTAAAATCGTGCACGAGAAAAATTTCTATGTGATTTACGTTAAAGATAAGGTATTCACATCGTTAAATGATCGTGATACGGAAACATCCAAAATGCTCTTTCAACTCGAAAAACAGGGCGTTAATTTAGGCAAAATTGAATGATTATTTGCCTACTACAATGTATGAAAAAGAGTTATTATATTAATAACACTTTACATAATATTTCATTAAAACCAACTAGGAGGATATTATGGCTAATTTAAAACTTAGTCACATCTACAAGGTGTATGAAAATGGTCATAAAGCGGTAAACGACTTTTGCATTGACATTGAAGACAAAGAGTTTATCGTTTTCGTCGGTCCTTCGGGATGTGGTAAATCAACCACACTCCGTATGATCGCGGGCTTAGAAACAATTACAGCCGGTGACCTCTTTATCGGTGACACATTAGTCAACGATATGGAACCAAAAGATCGAGATATCGCAATGGTGTTCCAAAACTACGCTCTTTATCCACACATGACCGTTTATGAAAATATGGCCTTTGGATTAAGAAACCGTAAAGTACCAGAAGCAGAGATCAAAGCCAAGGTTTTAGAAGCCGCAAAGATTCTTGATATCGAAGATTATTTGCAAAGAAAACCAAAAGCTATGTCCGGTGGTCAAAGACAACGTGTTGCCTTAGGTAGAGCCATCGTGCGTGATCCAAAAGTCTTCTTACTTGATGAACCATTAAGTAACCTCGATGCTAAACTTCGTGCTCAAATGAGAACCGAAATCACAAAGCTTCATAAGAAACTTGGTACAACATTTATCTATGTTACTCACGACCAAGTCGAAGCGATGACTATGGGCACAAGAATTGTTGTTATGAAACTTGGTTATGTCCAACAAATCGACACACCAATGAATCTTTATAACAAACCTTATAACAAATTTGTTGCGGGCTTTATCGGTTCCCCACAAATGAACTTCTTCAATGTCAAATTAAATAGAAAGAAAGATAACGTTGAAGTGCTCTTTGCCGAAGGAAGTAAGATTGTTATTCCTTATGAAAGCGTCGCTAAAGTAGATGATCATTATCTACATGGCGACAAAGAAGTCATCTTAGGCGTGAGACCAGAACACATTGCTATTACTAACGAAGAAACTGGCTTAAAGTGTGCGGTTAACGTCATTGAAAGACTCGGCAACGAATCACTTGTTTACGGTGTCCTTTCTGGTGAAAAAGAAGGCGAATCACTTACTAGTGAACATCAAATAATTGTTAAGACAGTTCAAGATGTTAAACAAGTTCCAGGAGACTTTATCAATTTAGCGATTGATTTAGATAAGATTCATCTCTTTGATAGTGAAAGTGAAATCACCATCTTAGAAGACGCTCCAAAACTAACTACATTCCCAGCCTCTATTAAAGATGCGACCATGGAATTCTTAGGTTCAAGAGTGGTGCTTCCAAGTGCTTTAGAAGCCCTCTTAAAAGATAAGAATGAAGTCACAATCGACGTTCCACCAAGCGCTGTTATACCTGGTGAAACTTATACTTTAGAAGTAAGTAAAGTCGAAAAAGTCGATGATAAGAGACTGGCTTATTTAAAAGTCAATGATCGTTATTTATTCGCTTTTGTTAATGAAGACGTTAAAGAAGGCGATAAATATAGCTTTGATCTTTTAAACGATAAACTCGTCATTAAAGAAAATAATGAAGTTATTCTTAAAGCAATCGCCGATAAAGAACAATTAGTCGGTCGCTTTGAAAAGGTCGATAACCGTAAAACTAAGAATTTAGAATTCTACTATAACATTAATGGTGTACGAGTTAACGCTCCACAAGTTAACGGCTATAAGATTAATGCCGTTGAAGGCAATAACTGCTACCGCAAGAATTATTGTTACGCTTTTGATCGTTCCGCTATTGAACTAGTGGATAACGCTGAAAACGCCATTCACGCCGAAGTCAAAGAAGTATTAGATTACGGTAACGTTATCTATGCTCGACTTGACGTAAGCGGACAACAAATTCTTGCTCAAGTTGAAAAAGGCTTCGATAAGAAGGAAGTTAACTTCCTTGTTTCTGGCGAAGCTATTGAAGTATTCTCATTAGATATCGATATGAGAATTTGCTAATTATCTCATGGACGAAGAAAAGAAAAACAATTTGATTCGTGATTTAGGTCCGAATAGTAAACCAACCATCTTTGCTAGATTATTAGCTGGCTTAGTGGATATGGTCATTATGTTTTTCTTCCATTACGCTTTATATTCCTTAGTTCTTATTACTCCAATTTCTAGTAATCTTCATAAATATTGGAACGAGATGCAACTCGTTAAAGAAGATATTAAGGTACAAGCTGAGTACTCCACTGAAGAAAAAGTCGATAGTGGTTATAGTGGTAATAAGTTACTTCACTATAACGAAGAAGAAGATTATTACTACATCGTTAACGACATCGATTTTAAAGAAGATACTGAGGCCAAAAATAAAGCCGTAGCGGCGTTTCAAGAAATAATTAAAAAAGATGATTTGTATAATGGTTTATCCACTTCTTATCATCTCCACAACTTTGTTGTTACCGCACTCTTATGCGGTGGAATAACGGAATTAATTTTCATCTTTGTAATTCCAATTATTAAAAATAATGGGCAAACATTAGGTATGATGATTTGCCAATTAAAGATGATCAACCCTAAATATGTTGGTCAGGCAAGATGGTATCAGCATTTAGGAAGATGGGCGTTCATGTTCTTAATCGAATCTTGTATCCCTTATTTCTTCCTTGCGGAATTCACTTTACTTGCCGTTCCACTTATTCTCATCATCATCTTATTGTTCAATAAAGATAACCGCACACTTCATGACTTTGTTTCACAAGTGAAAGTTATCGATAAAAGAACATTTGTTGATACGACTGAAGAAGCAGTTAGTGCTTATTAAAAGGAGAAAAATTATGAAAAAACTCACATTACTTGGCATGGCGGCGATGTTACTTGGTGTCGCTGCCTCAACTACAGCCTGTAGTCAAGAAAAAGCCATTTCCTTATGGGTCGGTAATGAAGAAGGTGTCGTTCCTTTCTATCAAAAGAAATGTCAAGAATTCTTAGATGCTAACCCAGAATTCCCTTATAAGATTAAAATTTCCGGTAGTGATTTAGGTAGCATTGCCGGTACTATCTTAAAAGACCCAAGTTCCTGCGCGGATATTTATTCTGTTGCTCACGATAACGTTGGTAAACTCGCTCAAGCTGGTTCCGCTTCCGCAATTACTGATGCTGAACTCAAAGCGCAAGTCGAAGCCGACAATAGTGCTTCATTCATTAAAGTTAGTAAGAGTACTGTTTCTAATACCGAATTCTTATTCGCCGTTCCTTACATCTCTCAAGCTTTATTCTTAATGTATGACACTAGATATGTTACACCTGAACAAGCCGCTTCATTTGAAGGCTTAAAAGAAGCCGCAGTAGCCGCTTCCACTAAAGAAGGCAAAGATGTTAAAGCCGTTGAATGCCCAGGCACCGATGGTTATAACTTCTCATTCACTTTACTTTCAAGAAATAACGCCACTAAAGAAACAAGCTTAAAGATTTATGATGATGGCACCATTTTCAATGGTGGTACATACGTCCAAGGTGATGACGAAGTCGCTTTTGCAAAATGGATTAATAGCTATTTCCATGATAAAAACGGTTTCCGTTTCCCAACTGATGCTGGTTGGACATTAGATATTCAAAATCATAATGCTGTCGCTTTCATCGGTGGTGCTTGGCACCGTGCCGCTTTCGCTAATGCGGTTGGTGAAAGTAACCTTGGTATTGCGATGCTTCCAACATTCACATTAACAGATGCCACAGCCTTTAAGAGTGCCACTAGTGGTACAACTTATCGTGCTGGTACATTCGCTGACTGTAAAGTCATGATGATCAATTCTAAGATTGCTAGAGAAAAATATGATTATGCACAACAAATCATTAAATATCTCTCCAGTAAAGAAATCCAAAACGATGCCTTTACATCTGTCGGTATCGTTCCATCTTATTCTTCATTTGCTGATAATATCGGTGCTATTAAAGCCGCTCACCCAGAAATCGCGCAAATCGTTTTAGACCAAGCCGTTGCTCAAACATCAATGACTGAATATTCCATCCCACAACCATTTGTCGATGCTAGATTAAATAACTTCTATTATCAAATGGGCGCACCAGCCGTTTATCAAGCTCTTGTTGAAGATGACGATTTAACTGATCGTGAAGCGCAAGAAGGCTTATATAAACTTCAATATATCTGGCAAAACGGTAAAGCCGCGGAAAGTGTTCCAGAAGAATTACCAGTTGCTGATCTCTGTGTTTACGAACGCCCAGCAGCATAATTTTATAAAATAAAATATTTTAACTGAAAGGAGGTGCTTTTATGGCAATTGAAATGGCTCAACAGAACAAGAAACCTAACTTCTTTGTCCGTTTATGGTATAACATCAAAGACTATTTCGTCGCCTTTGGTAAACGATTTAGAGATGGTAGTGTTGGCACTAAGATTTCTCACTTCATCTTTGGCGCGGGCTCATTTTATAACGGTCAAATCATAAAAGGTGCATTATTCCTTATTCTTCAAGCAATCATTATCCTTTTCATGGTTCTTTGTCCTCAAGTTAATGAAACTCCATTTGGCTATAAAGCATTAGTTAATTTATCGTTAGGCGGTCATGAAACCGGCATTGATCCGATTACCGCACAAACGATTTCGGCAACCGATGATAAACTTAGACTTTTATTCGGTTTAGTGACAATCGCTGTTATCATCCTTTACTTCATTATTTGGCTCGCTAATATTAAATCTTCTTATAAAGCGGATATGGACCGCAAAATCGGCAAAAAACCAACTTCCTTTGTCGAAGATTGCAAAGATTTATTAGACCAAAGATTCCATATTTTGATGCTCACTCCAACGATGATAGCGGCATTAGTGTTCACTATCTTACCGACTATCTTTATGATTTGTATTGCCTTTACGACATATAACTCAATTGATATGTCAACAGAAGGAACATCTTTGTTCCACTGGAACGGCTTTAGTAACTTTGCCTACATGTTTACTGGTCAAAGTAAATTAGGTGCTGAAATTTCAGCCAGATTCTTCCCAGTTCTTGGCTGGACATTTATCTGGGCAATTTTAGCTACTGTGACTTGTTATTTCGGTGGCATTCTTCTTGCTTTATTAATTAATAAAAAAGGTTTAAAAGGCAAGAAAATCTACCGTACATTCTTTGTGGTCACAATCGCTGTTCCACAATTCATCTCATTATTAGCGGTTAGAAACTTATTTAACGATGTTGGTCCAATTAACCAATTATTAAAAGATATAGGTTGGATTACTTCTTCTATTAAGTTCTTCGGTGGTTCCGCTGCCGACCCAGGTAATGAACTGACCGCTAAAGTGATGGTTATCATTATTAATATGTGGCTTGGTATTCCATATACCATGCTCATGACAAGCGGTATCTTAATGAACATTCCTGCTGATTTATATGAAGCAGCGAGAGTGGATGGGGCAAGTAAAACTAAAATGTTCTTTAAAATCACATTACCTTATGTGGTATTCGTGACGACTCCGTATCTCATCTCTTCATTCATCGGTAATATCAACTCATTCAATACGATATTCTTGTTAACTGGTGGTTTACCAGCACATGGCTCATATACCGCTGGTGGCACTGACTTACTCGTCACTTGGTTATATAAATTAACCATTGATAGTGAACAGTTCAATACCGGTGCGGTCATTGGTATTTTGACATTCATGATCACGGCGACCATCACCCTTATTACATATCGTAATTCTAAAGCATATAAAGAGGAGGACACTTTCCAATGATGAACAATCAACCTGTCTCTTCCACTTATGGAAAAAAGAAATTCAAGAGCCAAAAAGCCTCAAGAATTACATCCTTAACGCTCTCTTATATCGTTTTAACGATATTAGCGCTTGTTTGGATCGTTCCTGTCTTCTGGATTGCTCTTCACTCATTTAGAACGGATTTAAATCCTGATGGTACATCCTTAAACGGTAACGTCGTTAGTAATTTCTTCCCTCAACGCTTTGGATTTGATAACTATATCAATTTATTTACCGCGGAAATTAATGGTTATAAATATGCTTTCCCAAGATGGATGCTTAATACATTAATCGTTTCTATCTTTGTTTGCATTATTTCAACATTGCTCATTTTATCTGTTGCGTACTGCATTTCTAAACTCAGATTTAAAATGCGTAAGCCATTTATGAATCTTTCGATGATCTTAGGCTTATTCCCAGGCTTTATGTCAATGTACGCCATTTATTTCTTACTTAAGTCCTTACACTTATCAGGCTTTAATACAACCGATCCTTCGCGTTGGTTATCAGTAGTGGGCTTGATATTAGCGTATTCGGCTGGTTCAGGTATGGGCTTCCAAGTTGCTAAAGGCTTCTTCGATGTCATTCCTAATTCCTTAGTGGAATCCGCTAAACTTGATGGATGTACTAATTCAAAGATCTTCTTTAAGATTATTCTTCCATTATCAAAACCAATCATTATTTATACAGCTTTAATGTCATTTATGGGACCATGGATGGACTTCATCTTCTCCCAAGTCATTATCGGGGCTAATAATACAGAGTATTTAACTGTTGCTCCAGGCTTATATAATATGATGTTTGGTACTTACGCTGACGCTTCTAACTTCACGAAGTTCGCTGCAGGATGTACGTGTGTTGGTATTCCAATTACCATCTTATTCATGTTCTTGCAGCGTTACTATGTTGAAGGTGTCACAGCCGGCGCTGTTAAAGGCTAAACTAAGTATCTAAAAGAAAAGATTAGCAATGATAGAAGCCACACCATGATTAGAAATGGTGTCAGTAACTATCGTTGCTTTTTCTTTGACTAAATCGCTTTTGCTATTGCCCATAGCCACACTAAAACCAACCACTTCAAACATTGAAATATCATCTTCGCTATCACCAAAAGCAATAGCGTTATCTTTAGAGATATTTAAATGCTTAAGTAGTTTAATAATAGCGTCGCCTTTTTTATTGTCATAAAAGCCGATATTGACGCCTAGAGTATCATAACGATGATAAGCGATTTCTTTTGGTAATTCTTTTATTAATTTCTCATCATATTCGCTAGGTATAAAAGCGGTAATTTCACTAACATTTGAGACTAAATCTTTCTTAACAAGTGGCCATTCTTCATAATAAACGGCATAGTATTGTCTCACATAGTCATTAGGTTCATCTGTAAAATAACGATCTTTTAAGGTCGCAAATTGTAAAACGACTTGATGCTTATTAGCGACTTCTAATACTTTTTTAACGATATCTTCTGGATAGACATTCTTATAAAGAATTTCATCATTAATGAAGGTTAAGCCACCGTTATTGGTAATTAACCCGTAAGGCGTAATTAAATTTAATAGGCCTGTACCCTTAACTGAGGCGTAGGAACGAGCGGTCACAAAAACAACTTGAACACCTAATTCTTGGACCTTTTTAATAGCCTCTAACGATTCGTAATCCCAATCATGAATGTTATGGTCTAAGATGGTCCAATCAATATCGATAAAAACAATTTGGTATTTATTTTTCATTTCTTCTTCATTTTATCATTTTCATAAAAGTGTATCTTTGAAAAGTGCTAAATCTCTTATTTATATCGATTTCTATATTTTTAAAATATAAAATGTGCTATATTAACCAAGATAGAAAGGATTTACTTATGAAAAGATTATTAGTGGTGGTTGATTATCAAAATGACTTCGTCGATGGAGCCCTTGGATTTAAAGGTGCAGACTTAATTGCGCCCGCAATTGCTAGACTTATAAACGAATTCCGCGCTAATAAAGATGAAGTAGTTTT
>JAEEGK010018131.1_pt1 | contig 15256 bp, 12 predicted proteins | sample 8958771 | NCBI WGS metagenome assembly JAEEGK01 (sample SAMN16246547, study PRJNA631951) | gut metagenome | biome: gut microbiome; feature: rumen; material: SC-attached | host: Bos | place: Iran: Karaj | collected 2018-10 | reverse complement strand
TCAATAGACATTTCAAATCAAATTTTTCAAAATTTATATCTTAATTCAAAAAATTTTTTTTCAGCAAATGGGAATTTTTATAAATGTAATATAACCTCTTATCAATCAGAACTAATAATGGAAGATTCAATTTTTAACATATATCAAAACCAAAATAATTATTATATTTCTGTGGAAAAGGAGAATTTTATCAAAAAATATTTTAAAGTTTCTAATAATTTAGAATTAAAACTATCCCCAAATTCAAATTTTGTAGTAATATACGATAAATCAGAAATAAATATGAAATTATATTCATTTTATTTTAACTTAATCAAAGATTCTAATATAATGAATAAGGTGAAAGATATTTTTAAAAAATTACAATTTAATTTTTAAAATATTGTTTTTTGTCATAAATTATTCTGGTTACTATTTAAATATTATTTTTTTTTAATTATACATTATTTGAACTTTATGATAAAAGCATTAGAAATAAAAATGAAAAAATTTTAAATACTTTAAAAAATAATCTTTTCTATTGATATTTCCTGTTAATTTTCTTTTAAGTAATTTTATTATCAAAGAATTTATATTTTTTAAAACTAAAAACCAATCTATTATAAATAAATCAATAATATCAATTGTTTTTTATTAAATAAATTATTAAACAATTTATTTAACTATAAGTTTTTTCATCAATTAATAAAAATAAAAATAATTTCATATTTTATATAATTCAAAATATTAAATAAATTTTTTTTGAAATGGAACAAAATAAATTAACATCAATTGAAAGATTTAATCTAATAACATATATTTCATATAAAGTTAAAAATTTATCTAATTTGATTTTATTAGAAAATAAAGATATATTATTTACTACTAAAAATTGTATTACCATTATTGATAGATTTCAATATAATAAAAAATTAAGTTTTATTGCTGGAAAAAAGCCAATAAATTTCATCACTCAAATATCAAATAAAAAAATAATTTCAACTTTTAATGATTTTCTAATTCAAATTTTTGAATTATTAAATAATAATACAAATTATAATATTTTTCAAACACTAAATTTTCATGAAAATAAAATAAATATAATTATTGAAAAAAATGATTTTTCATTAATTTCTTGTGATAAAAATTCTAAAATGGTAATATGGAAGATTGATAAATTTACAAATAAATATTTGTTTGATTTTAATCTTGAAGAAGAAGGAAATATTATTTCATGTATTGAATTACCAAATCAAGAAATTGTCTCCTATATAACAAATTCGTCAAATGAAAAATGTTATATTAATTTTTGGAATTTAAAACAAAAAAAAATTTTAAAAAAAATAAAAGTAGATAAATATTATTATTCCAAAATTTTTATTTTAAAAAAAAATTTAAAAATATTAATAGCAATTTTAGCGGACTATATATTATTAATAAATTATGAAAAAAGAGAAATTATAAAAAATATAGAATTAAATAATATAATTGCATTTTGTGAAATTAATAGTGGTGATATTTTACTTGAAAGACAATATATTTTAGACTTATATCAATATCAATATTTTTTTGAGGAATATCATTTAATAGAAGAAGGATTAAAATGTATAGCAAAAAAGAAAAATATAAATAAGACATTATTAAATTTTTTATTAAATATTTCAAATGATTCATTTGCCACAGGAAGTATTTTTGGATTAATTCAAATATGGAAAAGATAGAAAATAATTTCTATTAGATTCATATAATTCCATGATTATATTTAATTTATTATTTTTAACTAAAATATTAAATTTAAAATATTATTATTTTTATTTGAAATATAAAGTTTTATTTACTTTTGTTAATTTAGTATTTGTAAAATATAAAAAATTAATCAATTAAATATATAAATGATATTTTAAGAATTTGAGGATATTTAGGTTTATTATTAATCTAATTATATATGGAAATTTTAGATATTTCTAAAAAATATTATTAAAACATTTATCTTTAATAAAATATTAAGTTATAAAATAGTTTTAAATAGATGTTTCTAAAAAATGAATCAAAAGAAAAAAAAATATTTGTAATTAATTTAATATAAAATATTTTTCATCTGAATTATATTGATAATTATTAACCATTTCATTATTAATATAAACATATTAATTTAAAGATAGTTTCTCATCATTTAATTTTATAAATATAAAGAAAAAAATATATTGTTGATGATTATATTTTTTAACAAAAAAAATTTATTCAAAAGAATAATTTAATGTATCTTTATTCATATTTAATTTTATTATTATTCCAAATTTACAAAAAAATTTGAATGATTTTGTTTTCTATATTATTAATAAGATATAAATCTACATTTTTTGAATATTTAAATAATTTATTTCACTATTAATAATATATAATTATTATTATAAAAAAATTGAATAATATATATTTCTAATTTGATATTATAATTATAAATTTTGTCAAATTATAAATAGTAACAAAATTTTATTAAATTAAGTATTATATAAAAAAAAATATTTTCATAAATCTATAATTTAATTTCTATAAATTTAAAATGAAATAATAAATTTTGATATATTTAAATTTTAAATGTAATAAAAAATTAAAGAAAATATTGGAATTTTTTAGAAAAAAAACATTATAAAATTTTTATATACTTTCATTAATATTTTTTATTTATAAATCCAAAGTATCCATGAATTCTATTATATTATCTATTTCATATTGTTGGTTTATTTCTCTAGAAAATTTATCCTCTAAAGCTCTTATTTTTATACATTGATATTTATCTTTTTTTCCTAAATGTTTAAAATAATAAATTTTTGAAGAAGTAAAATAGAATAATATTTTGCCATTAAATTCAACATGAATAATATGTTCATTATTTATTCTTGAATATTTACCTAAACCTATAATTGAATTTTGAGTAATATTGTTGATCGCATTTTGTAAATTTACATTCATTTAATTTTTTACAAATAATAAATTTTAAATATTTATATAATAAATAATTTTATATATTTTCTAAAAATTGATTTTTCCCTAATATTTGTTCAAGTGGAAGTTTTGGCATTGATTTATTATTTGATTTATTTTTTCGAATTTTTTGATATATAATTGTTTTATTATTTCTTAAATTACTTTTATCTTTATTTATAAATATATAGTTTGAATCAGAACAATTTGAAGTAAAATCCAAAGTTTTTTTTTGAAAATTATCTTTTTCTGAAGGAAATTTTGATTGGTAAGTTTTAATTTCAATAAATTTGCTATTTTTATGTATATTTTTATTTTCTTTTCTTTTAATTTCTGATTCATTATTTAAATTAATACTGATTTTATTAAAATTTAAATTGAATGTTGCATTTGTAGGATTATTTGATGTAGAATTAATATATAAATTATTATTTTTAGAAAAATTGTCTTTGAATAAATTTTTATTTTTAGAATAAATTTTTTTTTCCTTTGAATTATTATTTGCATTTACATTAATATTTGGGGATTTATTATTTAATTTTCTTTCTGATAATATTTTTTTTTCAACTTTGGATTGACTATTATTCATTGAATTTTTTGTCAAACTATAATTATCCCTTTTCCCACTATAAGAATCTAATGCTGTTTTTAATATTTCATTTTTCATTTTTTCATTTTCCTTATTAAAAATTCCTATTAAGGGAATAGAGATATTATAATTTTGTTTAATTATAAATATTTGTTTGATACATGATATTAAACTTAATTTTAAAATTTGATTTTGTAGAGTTAATTCCTCATTATTTTTTGTTAATTTTATTATTTTGTCCCATAAATTATTAATTACATAATCTTTAATTTGATTTTGAATAAATTGTTTATTCATTTTTTTAAAAAATTTAAAAATATTTAAATTTTAATTTGTAATTTTATTGAATATAATTAATAATTTTATTAATTTTTTTTCTAACGTTATGATTATTATTTTTAAATCTTTATTATAATAATATTATTTAACTTATTATTTATAAAAATATGTATATTAATTATCATCATCACTTAAATTTTGTGTAAAATTTATTATTTTATCAACTCTATCTAACATATCATTCATTTCTTTCTTTAAGTTTAATTTTTTATACTCTTTACTTTGACTATCAATAATTTTATTTAAAAAATCAAAATCAATTAAAAATCTATGAGATTCAATAAAATTATTATCAAACATTTTGGAATTAAGAATTTCAGTTTCATATGCTTTTCTATCATTATTTAAATTAGTAATTTCTTCTTCAACAATAGAAGGAATTAAATTATTTTGTTTAGAAAATTTTTCAACTAATTTTTTAACACCTTTTGGAATTATTTCTTTTTTTAATGCAATTTCATCCCCTTTATTATTTTCATTTGTAACTTTTATTAATTTTATTGCAACATCATCATTACTATTACTATTATTTTTAGATTTAAATTTTTCAAAATTAATTTTTGTTTTTTGTTTAAGAGTTTTATTTCTATTTTTCTTTCTTTCAAAATCTTTTTCTCTTTTATTTAAAAATTTAATTGGATCATCATCATCAATTTTTTTATATTCTTTATTTTTATTTTCATTATTAAATTGAGTAATTATTTGACCAACAAAAGATTTTTCTTCACTTGAAGCAATTAATTTTTCATTTAAAAAATTATGATAATACCAAGTTGAAATAGGAGGATTAAATTGAATTTTATTAAAAATATCAAATACAGAATTTTTCTTATCAATATCTTTTCCACTATTTACTTTTCCTATTTCCTTCTTTACTCTTATCTCAACTTCTCTGAAATTTACATATATTCCTTTTTTTCTTATTTCTTTATCAAGATAAAAATATTTTTCAAAAAATAATTCATATAAAGTATTCCAACCTATTTTTGAATGTATTAATTTATCTTCTGAATCTTTATGAAATTTACTTAAAATTTGATATTTTGTTTTTAAATTTTTTCTTAAAAATTCAAATGGATGTTTATCAGATGGAATCATATAAAAATTTGGGTGTTCTGTATTTTTAATTGTTGTAATTGAATCATCAGAACTTTGATCATTATATTCATTAATTTTTACAAATTTATTTGACATTTAATTTTGAAATAATTATTTATATATACTATTTTTTTAACAAAAAAATAGTAGATAAATTTCTTTTTTAAAAAATCATATATTTTATTTATTTGTATAAATAATTAATGGATAAATTTTTTTCATCTTTTATATTAATAGACATTTGTATTGATAATGTAAAAAATATTAAATGTATTTTTGGTTCATCATTAATTATTATAAGTATATTCCTTTTAATACTCTTAATATATGCTTTTATAAAAATGACAATATTTTATAAACATTTAAATTTTGAAAATTTTATGATATTAGGATGTATTTTACAATGTATAATAATGATATTTGTTCTATTTACATCTTTAAATTTTATTTTAGAAATTTTTTATTGTTTTCAAATATTAATGATAAGTTATGTAGTTCAAAGGATGATATTAATTATAAAGGATATTGAGGATATAATACAATTATCAAATAATTTATTTTTTATATTAATAAATATTTTTAATTCTTTTATATTTATATTATTTCAAATTTCATTTCATTTGCATTTTTCTCATACAAAAAAAAGATTTTTTGAAAATATTTATAGAATATATTCAATTATTATAAATTTATTTTTATTATATTATGGAATAAAATTAATAAAATTAATTGATAATAATGAATCGAATAAGAATAAAAATATAAAAAAAAAATCTATAAAGCATAATTCAATATTAAGTATAACAATAATTCCTAATTGTGATGAAATAAAAAAATCTCAAATACATATGTTAATTACTTTTAATGTAATATTTTCAATTTTACAATTTTCTTTTAATTTAATTAAAAATTTTATTTTAATTAATGAATTTTCTACAGACAATAAAGATATGATAACAAATCCAATCTCAAATATAGCAATTTATTTATTTTATTTTTATCTTTTAATTTGTATATTAAATATTTTTATCAATTTTATAACATTTTTTTGGTGTATTCGTGAACAATATGATTTAATATTTAATGAAGGAGAATCAAATTCATTATATGCAACAATAAAAAATGAGGAAAGAGAGACAGTAATGTATAAAGGTAGAGAATCAAGTAAAAAATTTAAAATAAATGATCTTTCTATTGATGATATTCAAAAATATAATAATGAAGGTGGAAAAGATTTAAATGAATTTTTGAAAAAAAGTATGCGTTTAAAAAAAAATAATATTGTTGATAGTTTTCAAAGTTATTTTAGTAAACAATATTCTGATGATTCTTTTAATAAAAATAAATTTAATGAGGATTATGAAAAAGGATCTTTTGATGAAAAAACAGAAAAATTATTAAAAAATGAATAATAAAAGATTTATGTGACAATGAAAATCTTGATTCATTTTTAAAGAGTATTTATTATAAATTAAATATTTAAAATTTTTATATTAATTCATAATATTTCAAATATAAAAAAATTTAATTTATATATTTTATCATTATTTTTAAATATAATGTAAATTTTTAATCATTAAATAAATTGTCTTTTAATCATTTTTGTAAGCAAACAGAAAATTAAAATATAAAAATACTAATTTTAGTAAAATATAATAATTATGAAGTAAATTATTCTATTTTATTTATTAATAAATTTGATATATTTCACTAAATAATTTTAGGTATTTTTGAACCAATTTTTATATTTTATTTTTTATATAAAAAGATTCATTTTTAATTTCAATTTTTATTAATATGATAAATTATATACTTGGGTTTTTTTGACTTTCTATCAGTAAATTAAAAATGAATAAGTATATAATTAATAAATAAATATTTCATGAAAATGAATATAGGTTAAAATCTATATAAATGATTGAAAATATTTTTTTCCCAAAAAATTAAAATAAATTTATTTTACCTAACTAGCTATATTCTATATATACTCATTTTTATAAAAATTATTTTAAAAAAAATGAAAATAAATTTCAAACTTATAATATATATATCATTAATAACCTTTTCAATATCATTTAAATGTGGATTTGATCAAAAAAAAAAACCAAAACCTCAAATCCATCCAAAAGAAAATACTCATCCAAATCCAAAATATAGAAATCTTGCAGCTCATACAATAAACATTTATGTTGATTATGAAGTTTTAGATAGTCAAGTAACAGATGCTACAAATCTTAATAATTTAAAAGGTGCAATGGATTTAGCAATTAATGCTTTTAAAAAATATTTAACAGTTTCAACATCAGATACATATTCATTCACTGCATCTCAAATAAATGGGTTTAATGCTGATTTTACATCTTCTGATGTTCCAAATCTTATTAGTCAATCAAGTAATTGGGGAGGTGATGTATTTTTAGTCCCTGTTATTGATTCTGATTTACCAAGTGGTGTAGATGCTGCAGCTTATCCTTTAACATTAGATTCAAAGAATAAAAGACCTATTCTTGGTTGTGTTTGTTTAGGTTCTCATTATGATTTTACCAAAACCAATTATCAAAGATATTTAGGAATGTTACTTTTACATGAAATATCACATATTTTAGCCTTTAATGAGCAACTATTTAAATATTTTAAGGATGTGACAAATCCAGTTAATACATTAAAAATAGGAGATATAACAAAAACATATTTATCAACTCCTAAAGTATTAGAATATGCAAGAGGACATTTTGGTTGCCCATCACTTAATGGTGTTGAATTAGAAAATCAAGGAGGAGAAGGTTCAGCAGGTTCACATTGGGAAGCACGTATTATGTTAGGTGATTATATGATATCAACAGATTATCCAGAATTAGTTGTTAGTGATATTACTTTAGCAGTATTTGAAGATAGTGGTTGGTATGGTGTTAATTATTTAACTGGTGGTTTATTTAAAACTGGAAAAGCTGAAGGATGTAATTTTTTACAGAAAAATTGTATTATTGATGGAAAAACTAATTCTTATTTAGATTTTTGTGATAATACTGAAGATGAAGTTTGTTCTCCTGGTCTTCTTGATAGAGGTGAATGTTATATTGCTAGTTATTCTAGTGTTCCTAAAATTTATCAATATTTTACTGACACTACTTTAGGTGGTTTTACACCAGCTGATTATTGCCCGGTTGCAATGTCCAGTGCAAGTTCATCAGGTAATTTTTATTTATATTCAAGATGTGATGCTCAGGGAAAAGCTTCATTCCATTCAGGTTTAACTGAAGAATTAAGTACTACTTCTTTTTGTTTTCAAAGTTCTTTATTAAGTACTGGTGCATCAACTGAACTAAAAACACAATATGGAAATAAATTGACTGCAAGATGCTATAAAGTTCTAAATTGTGATGATGCAACTCTTTCTTACACAATTAATATTGAAGGTGCAGATTTTGAATGTGAACAAGCTAGTAAAACAGAAACATATGACTCGATTACAGGCATGGATGGAGAATTTATTTGTCCTCCTTATTGGAGAGTTTGTGGAGGTAACCCTTTATGTAATGATCCCTTTGATTGTGCAACAGCAAATAGTAAAACAAGATTACTCAATACTACACAATATGCACCTCAATCTAATAATGTTAAACAACCATTAGCTGCTAATTCTCATTATATTAATATTCTTCCTTTAATGTTTATTTTATATATTTTTATATTCTAAATTTTAAATCTGATTATTTTGAAATAAATAATATAAATCTCATTAAATTATAAAATTGAAATAAAGAATAGATATTATTATTTTAATAATTAAAAATAATTTTAAAAAAGAAAATATTATTTTTAAGTTTTAAAATAATTTATTCTTAGATAATTTATCTGAATTAAAAATTCATTTTTTTATATTAAAATATATAGATTTAACCATAAAAAGAATAAAAATTGAAAATTAGTTGGAAATATAATATAATATTTAAATCAAACATTTAAAAATTAATTAAATAATCGATATTTCTTATTTTTAAAATATGATAATTAAAAAGTATTTTTTTTAATACATTTTAAAACTATTATCAGGAAGAGTATATCCAATATCTAAAAGTCTTCCCCAATCAACTTTATTAATTTTTTTTAGATTAACAATAGTTTCTCCTCTTTCACTCATTAATTTATCTGGATTTTCAACTTCAGCATATAATTTTAATTCTAATAAAAATTTCATTTGATAATTACTTAAAAGACATCTTGATTCATATCTAATTGTTTTTCTATCATTTAATACTATTAATTTTTCATTATCAACATGAGGACATGCAAATGAATTTAACATTGCTGAATATTTTATTTTTAAAACTACTTGTATATTTCCTTCAGTCCATTCAAATGCAGGAGAAACTGTTTTAATTCCTATTTCATCTTCATATTTTAATTTATTAAATATATTTATCATTTTTTCTATCTTTTTATGTATTGATTCTTCAAGATATAAATCATAATTTATTTTATTCTCTTTTAATTTTTTTAAATAATATTTTAATATATCATAATCTCCATTATTTATTATTTTTATTAAATTTTCTTTAATATTTTCTTTCTCTGATATTATCTTAAAATTTTCATCTATATATTCTTTAGAAATTACATCTTTTGATTTAATTAAGATAAATATTGTAAATATTATTATTATATTATATTTCATATTTATTTCTTTATTTAAATAATTTATTTTTAAAACAATTATTTTTTATTTAAATGGATCAAGCACCAATCGATATTAAATATATTGAATTATTACAATGGTTAGAAAGTAGATATTTAATTCCCAAAGATTGGCCAACAAGATTGGAAATAATTAAAACTAAAAAAGAAGAAATAATTGATTTATTATTTAAAAAAGAAACTCCAGAAATGAAAAAAATTCAAAATATGTTTAAAGTATTTAAAACTATGCCCATAGAAACTTTATCTTATTCTGATTTTTCAAAATTAAATATGCAATTAATAAAAACAGAAGAAGCGAAAGATAAAACTTTTTTTGGAAATTATAAATCTCCTTTTATTTATTCATCATATATTTTAGATGGGATATATAATAAAAATAATATGCATCTTGCTGAAAATTCAAAAATTATAATTCAAAATGTTTCATATGAAATTCCAAACTTAAATAAAAAAAATAATGATTTAAAACATTCAATAGAAGAAAATGAGTCAAAAATAATATCTAAAAATGAAGAGATTTTAAATAATAAAGAAAAAATAAGAAATATTTTAAAATCAAATGAAATTGATTTAGATATTGAAAATGCTATTTCAAATCAAATTGCTTTAGCAATAATAAATAAATTAGAAAAGGATAATAAATTTGAAACAACTTTAAATAGATTAGAAAATAATCTTAAAGGAAATGAAATAATAAAAAAAGGGATTGATATTTATAATGAATTTTATAAAAATTTATATGGTAATATTAAAGAAAAAGAGAAAAAAACTAAAAAAAATAAAAAAGAAAATAAAAAAGGAAAAGAAGAGAATTTAATATTTACTCCAAAATTATTAAAATTTTTTGATGAAGGTGATTATTTCATTGATGGAAATAAATTAGAAAAAAAATCTGAAGAAATAAGAAAATTATTAATTGATGATAAAATAAAAAAATATAAAACAAAATATACAGATCAAGCTGATTTTAAATCTTATAATTTTAATTTAATTGGAACTGGTTCTTTAAATGAGGAAAATACATTGAATAATAATAAAAATAATCCAACAAATGAAAATAAAAATGAAATTTTAAATGATACTTGTTTATTAAATAATCATGAAAGAAATTTATTAATTTCTGATTTAATGGAAATTTCAATTTTTTTAGAACAAAGATTAATTAATGTTGAAAACAAAGATGAAATTAATTTGGCAATGTATAATAGTTCTTTAAAAGAATTTAATTTAAAATATTCAAATGAAGAATTAATAAAAATTAAAAAAGATTTTGAAGATTTGATTAATCAATTACAGGAAAAAGATTTTAATTTTATTTGTGAAATTTATACAGATGAAGATAATATTAAAAGTATTGTAGATACTTTTGAAGAAATTCAAATTCTTAATAAAAAATTAAATAATGCAATTTTAGATTTAAAAAACAAAAATGAACAAATAATGAAAGAAATCAAAGAAAATGATAAAAAAATTGCAGAGTTAAGAAAAAATACAGTTCAATTAAGAAAAATAATTGAAACTTTTCTCACAAAAAATCTAAAAAGAAAAATAAATATAATGGGAGATGAATATTTATTTGCTAAATAAATAAAAAAATAAATAATAAATATTTTTTTAATTAAAATATAAAGATAATTAAATTAATTATTTTTAATTTCAATACCTAGGGATTTTATTAAGTAATTTTTAATTTTATTTTGAAAAATAATAAAAATTAAAGGAATTATAATTAAAACAATAATAAGACCTTTATAAAAACCTGTACTAATAAAAGTTCTAAAACTATGTCCACCTAAATTATAAAAAAAATGAACAATAATATTTAATTTAAATTCTTTTTCATCAATAAATTGATAAACTTTTGATCTTGGCTGTGCAGAAATAATAAAAAAATCATCTTCATAATTTTTATTTTTTCCACAAAATTCAGGAAAATTAAATTGATTTGTATTAAAAAATAATCTTGATACATCATTCAATCTTATTTTATTATTATATTCTCCTATTAGATTTATAATATCATTACATATAAATTTAATATCATAAGTGATTCCTTGTGGACCAATTCTATGAATTTGAAATGTATAAGATGAATTTGGTTTTAAATCTTTTTTATATATTTTAAAAAGTAATGAATCATTTATTGTAAAATTTTTTACTGAAATTTTCTTCTCTGGTTCTAAGTCAATTATAAGTTTTTCTTGTTTCGAAATATTTATTATAAAAAATAAAAAAATAAAAATTGATAAAATCATTTTATTATTAATTATTAATCAAATATTATTAATATTAATTTAAAAAAAATATTATATTAAAATTATTTTATTGAGTTATATTTATAATTTTTTTCACTTTAGTGTAAAAAAATAATAAACAAATTTTAATTTATTTATAAAAAAAGGAAAAATGAAAATTTTCAATATTATATTTTTTACATTTATAAATCAATCATTCCAATTGAAAATAGAATTTAAAAAAGAAAAATATGATAATATTAATCATGAAAAATTATTAAATAATAAATATTTCATAAATTTAAAAATTGGAAATCCACCTCAAATCATTAAATGTTATTTAAATATGGAAACTCATATTTTTTTTATTTCAGAAAATAAAACATTTGGTGGGACTTATAATAAAATATTATCAAAAACATATAAAAAAAAATTATCAGATATAGTTGAATTTACTATAGGAAAATATACAAATAAAATTTTTGGATATGAATCAGAAGATAATTTTTTTTTTTAATAAATGAAAAAAAAAAAATAAATCTGTCATTTATTTTAACAAAAAATATTTCAAATAAAATTGAATTTAATTCATCAATTATTGGATTTAAAATAAAACCTTATCCAAATATTCAATCATTAAATTTCATATCACAACTTTATAAAAATAATTTAATCAATAATGAAATATTTTATTTTAAATATACAACAAATTTTGAAGGTGAATTAGTAATGGGAAATTATCCTCATGAATCTAATTCATTATATGATAAAAAAAATTTAAAATTAATTAATACTCAAATCCCAATCAGAAATTTAGATTATGAAATAATATTTGATAAAATTTCATATTTTAATATTAAAAGTGATACTTCTCTTATGGCAAAATTTTCCTTTGATTTTAATGGAATTATTGGTTCAAGATATTCTTTATATAAATTAAATGAAAGTTTTTTCGAACCTTTTTTTAAAAATAAAATTTGTGAAATTAACATTTTAAATAATCTAAAATTATATGGTTATATTTGTAATAATAATTTACCTATTGAAAAATTTAAATCTATATATTTTTATTCAAAACAATTTAATTATACATTTGAATTAAATTATAAAGATTTATTTTTATTAGATAATGAAAAATATTATTTTTTATTATATTTTAATATAAATTTAGGTGATACTAGATGGCATTTGGGACATGTTTTTTTACAAAAATATTTAATTATATTTAATCAAGCTGAAGCACTTTTGGGCTTTTATTCTATTATGAATAATAATGATAATAATAATAAAAAAAAAATAATTACTATTTCCTATTTAAGTAACATTCTTATAATTATAATTAATTTTATAATAGTATTAATCATTTATTATTTATTAAAAAAAAAACAAAGAAAAAAAAGAAAAAACGAAATTGAATTAGATTATAATAACATATTCTCTTAAAAAGTGTTTAAAAATATAAAATATAATTTAAAAAAACAGAAATATAAAAAAAAAAATATTTTATAAAATTAGACATAAAAAAAAATGAAAATCAACTATTTAATATTATTAATTATCTTATTTCAAAAAAACCCAATTACCTCATTTAAATGTGGTAACTCAAAAAAGAAGAAAACAATAATTCAAACAATAGACTCACAACCACTTTCAAAAAATTCCCAAAGAAATCTTTCCTCAAAACCAATAGACATATATGTAGATTATGAAATAATAGAAAATCAAATATCAAATAAAACCTTATCAAAAATAAAAGAAGCATTTAACTTAACAATAAAAACATTTCAAAATATTTTATCAGTAAAATCAAAAGGTTTATATCAATTTAATTCTGATGCAATTGATAAAGTCGGAGCAGATTTCGATTCAGAAGATGTTCCATTCTTAATAAATAATTCAAAAAAAATTGGAGCTGATTTATACTTAGTTCCCTTTCTTGATGATACATTAGAAGATGATGTTCAAGCTGCTGCTTATCCTATGATAACAGAAAAAAAGACAATGAGACCTGTTTTAGGTTGTGTTGATTTAAATCCATTAAATGATTATAATGAAAAAAACTCAATTGAATTTTTATCAATGTTACTCTTACATGAAATATCACATGTAATGGCATTTAATGATCAATTATTTCCATATTTTCAAAATATAAAACAACCAACAAAAAAAATGATAATAAATGGTTTAAATAGAACATTATTATCAACACCAAAAGTATTAGAATATGCAAGAGGACATTTCGGTTGTCCATCACTTCCAGGTGTAGAATTAGAAAATCAAGGAGGAGAAGGTTCAGAAGGTTCACATTGGGAAGCACGTATTATGTTAGGTGATTATATGATATCAACAGATTATCCAGAATTAGTAATTAGTGATATTACTTTAGCAGTTTTTGAAGATAGTGGTTGGTATAATGTTAATTATTATAGTGGTGGTTTATTTAAAACTGGAAAAGGTGAAGGATGTAATTTTTTACAGAATACTTGTATTAATAAAAGTAGGGAAATAACTAATTTTCCATTAGATTTTTGTGATGAACCTGAAGAACCTTTTTGTACTCCTGGTTTACTTGATAGAGGTGAATGTACTATTTATTTATATAGTCATAATATTGAGAAACATTATCAATATTTTGGTAATGGGAAAATTGGAGGATTTGAACCTGCAGATTTTTGTCCTGTTTCTTTAAATGAACCTGATAATAATTATAAATTATATTCTAGATGTGATGGTAATGGATTGAAACAATATCCTAGTGAATTAGGAGAAAAATTTGGGAAGAAATCTTTTTGTTTTTTATCTTCTTTAATTAGTGAAAATGCTAATAAGAATATTAAAAAAAATTTTAGTGGGAAAAAAGCTATGTGTTATGAAGTTCAGGAATGTAATGATGAATTTAATTATTATTTAATTGATATTGGAGATAATATTATTAATTGTACTAATGCTATTCAAAGCGAAAATTATGTTATTGATGGTTATGATGGATTTATTAATTGTCCTCCTTATTGGAGAGTTTGTGGTGGAAGTGTTTTATGTAATAATCCTTTTGATTGCTCTGAATTGAAAAGTACAACTAAGATTATTGATATGGAGAATTATGTCAAAAATAAAGAAGAATTTAAAAAATGAAAAAAATTCTTTTTTAAATATAGTTTTTTTTTATAAATTTTATAATATTAAATTTTTATATAAATAAATATAAAAATTTAATTGATTACAATAAATTAATAATAGTAAATGGGGATTGGGGATTGGGGATTGGGGATTGGGGATTGGGCCCAATCCCCAATCCCCAATCCCCAATATTTGAAATAAAAAATTAAGAGTTTTTCTT
>JAEEGK010018129.1_pt1 | contig 15258 bp, 10 predicted proteins | sample 8958771 | NCBI WGS metagenome assembly JAEEGK01 (sample SAMN16246547, study PRJNA631951) | gut metagenome | biome: gut microbiome; feature: rumen; material: SC-attached | host: Bos | place: Iran: Karaj | collected 2018-10 | reverse complement strand
CGCTGCTTTCCGACGTTGTCTTTGATGGAATCGGCGAACGACGGATCGAACACGTCGCGGAATTTGCCCCAATAGCCTGTGCTGCCTTCGAGAATCTTGCCACCTGCACCGAGATTGACGAAATAGGGCGTTTTGCGCATGAGGAAGATATTCTGGTCCGACCAGTTGGCGATGGTGTTCATTCCCCAGCTGCGGAGACGGCGGTGGGCCATTTCGGAACTGAGCTTGTACCAATCCTTTCCGAATTTGCGTTTCAGATTGGCTTTCAGGAAGTTAAAGTTCTTCGGTTGACGGCCGGCATAGTAGCCGTTGACGACATGCCAGTCTTTCCCGATGCAGTCCTTGAATTCCGGATCGTCTCCTGCGAAATCTTTGAACCATGTTTCGCGGTCTTCAATCGGCGTGGTCCCTTCAAGACCGACGCAGTTCGGCCCAGTGCTGATGAAGAGTTTGCCGTCCGGATCGACGAGCCACCACTTGCCGTTGTATTTCATCGTGCGGAAGAAGCCCGTGGCCTCGAAGGACGGGCCGTCTGCCCAGCCGCCCCATTTGTCCCAACCAGCAGGGCCTGGATGAGCTTCCAAATCCTTTTCTTCCAATGCGATGCGAGAAACGAGATCGGCCGCGTCCTTCACCTTTCCTGGCCATTCGCGATGGATGAACTGCCCGTATGTGTCGATGAACGGGAAGAAATCCTCCGGCTTGATCTTCTCGACGTTGTTGCCGGCATATTCATCATGGGCGATGACGCTTTCCACTTCCACATCAACAGGATACGCAGGAGAGAGGCCGAAGATGAGGAAGCCGACGATGTTCGTCGGATCGACAGTCTTTGTGGAGCCGCCCATGGAGCCGCCGATTTCGACTGGGAAGCCGCGCATGCCGAAGAGCTTGACGGCCATTTCCTGTTCTTTACGGGCGATTGGAACCGTCAATACGCCAGCTTTGCCGGGAGAGAGTTCGATGGTCTCCTGCAGGCAGTTGACTCTTCCATCCGCGCCCGGATTGTCGATACGGAAACCAATGGTCTGTGTGCGATCGCTGATGTTCTTCAGTTTGAGGGAGATGTATGCGTATGGCGTGACGTCCCAATGGCCGTTTGGCGCGTTGAGTGTGATGCCCGGCCATTGGCCCTGCGGCTCCAGATGGACGTGAAAACGACCTTCGCCGAGCCACTTCGTGGAAGCCTGCCGATGTTCGACGAGTTTTTCGGGAACGGGTTCCTTGAAATCATAGAGAACCATGGACGGTTGTGCGTAAATGCCGCAACTGAGGAGCATTCCGAAGACAAGAGCTTGTTTGTTCAGTCGATTCATGTTGTACCTCATGGAAAAAATGATGAATTTTTTGGAAATACCATACATTATAGGATATTAGTAAATAGTCAACTTGAAGGGGATGTTTGAAAGGATAAATTAAAGAAACATATTTCAGAGAACGTCAGTAGAACAACAAAGTCTAGTCAACCAAATTCAAAAAGGAGAAAATCATGAAAAAGAATTTATGGATTTGGGCCATTGCAGGCGCCATGGCGCTGCCGCAGATAGGCACGGCGCAATTCGGACCGAAGCCCGCCCAGCCGCAACATCCTGGAAAACCGCCTGTTGTCGTTGTGAAGCCTGGCCAGCCACAACCCGCTCCCGCCGTGAAGCCTGCGCCGAAACCGCAGCCTGCCGTGGTTGTGAAGCCTGCGCCGCAGCAACCGCCGAAACCGCAGCCTGCCGTGGTTGTGAAGCCTGCGCCGCAGCAACCGCCGAAACCGCAGCCGCCTGTGGTTGTGAAACCTGCCGCGCCGCAACCGCCGCCGAAACCGCAGCCGCCTGTGGTTGTGAAACCTGCCGCGCCGCTGCCTGCTCCGCCTAAACCCGCTCCTGCTCCGGTCGTTGTGTATCGCCCCGGCCACAAGAATCATCCGTTGCAGCCGCCGAAAGAACGCGACCATTACAAAGACTGGGCGCCGTTGCATCACAAGAAGTACTATCGGTCTGGCGAGGCTCCGACGATGCTGCAGGTTTCCATGCGCGTTGGGCAGGAAGTTGAATTCAAGCTGGAAGAAAAGAAAGGCGACGGACTGAAATGGTTTGCGCGTCATAATCCATCCATTGTGGATGTCGATGTCGAACATGAACGTCCGCGTTGGTATAAGTTCAGCCGTACGGCGTATTCGGAAGTCGAAATCGAAGCGCGCCGTCCGGGCAACACGATGGTCGAACTCGTCTATGCGCGTCCGAATGAATGGGACCGCGGCGATGCTCCGCAGAAAGTCGTGCAGATTTTCGTGCACATTGAGTAAGAGAAACGTTCCATAACAAAAATAGCGCGGCGGTGCGGGAAAGAAATCCTGTGCCGCCGCGCTATTTTGTGGTAAAATCAATTTAGAGTTTTTCAGCAGTTGCCATGTACTGTCTTGCATTCGCCTCGTTAAGATCAAAGTCCGACTGGATAGCCTTCAGAATCTGTGATTTAGTAAAATGGCGTTTGCGTTTGTTTCGGATGAATCTCACCACCATCATGTTTGCTCCTTGCTTAATTCCATCTATCCACGCTTCGAACCGCATTTTTTTCAACTCTTCTACCCACTCATCTTTATAAAGAGCAATACATTTGTTCGTGGAATTCTGTTCGCTTTTCGACACTACCTTCTCCATGTCCTTCTTTGGCATAGTTTTGTCCTCCTACGTGCGTTTTTTCAATCAAGTTCTTACTTCCATATATTGCTTCGCGGTCGCTTCATCCAGTTCAAAATCTGATTGGAGGTCTTCCAGAATCTGTGATTCAGAGAAATGACGGTTACGGCGAATACGGATGAATTTCAGTACCGTTTTGATTTCTCCTTCCACGATCCCTTCTTCCTTCCCTTCAACTCTCCCTTCAACTCTCCCTTCCTCTAGCCATTCATTTTTATTTTGAGCAATACACTTGTTGAAAAAATGCTGTTCGATTTTCGATACTACCTTCTCCATGTCCGTCTCCTTTTCTTCTTTCAAATCATATCCTATCGCAATGCTGATGATGTCCAGAGCCTCGTCCGGCCCTTCCTTCAACAACATGTCGAAAGAAGGATCCGTCTTGAATTCTTTGAATAGTCTTTCAACGTCGTCAATATAGTGGATGCTTTTCGCGACGGCTCGCATCGCCCCCGGTGGCATTCTGTCGATCTCCTCTGGAAGGAGGTTGTAGAACGAAATGACGTTGGAAGGGCAGTCCGCCAGCAGCGGCTTCAGCTCCGCGGGGCAGTCCAGCGTGTCCGTGAATCGCGGCAGCCCCGTCCATGGTTCCTTCCCGAAATGGACCACGAGAACCATCACCGGCGTCATCCGGTCGCTCGGTAGCACGCCGTCGAGCAGCTCTTGGTGCGATTTTAACTCTTTCTGAGCACAATGCTCCCGTTTCATTTCGCGCCGCCAAGAGTCCCATCGGATGGTCGTCGCCATGAGGCTCCGCCCCGCCATGATGGAGCTTGTGCTGGTCTGGTTCTCCAGAGCCACCAGCAGAGTCGACGTCATGTTGCCGTCGGTGACCTGCAGTTCCTGCACGACGTCGTTGCTGACTTTCTTGTACCATCTCCGCGCGATGGTTTCCGTATTCCGTTCCTTCAACGAGCCGCGCACTACCTTGAATCCGGTCTTCCGCAATGCGAAATCGACCAGATCGCAAAACACCTCCGGAAGCCCCGTGAAGAGCTTGGAGGCCGCATCCATATTTTCCATGGCTCATTCCTTACTAATATATCATACAATTGGCATCGGACAAATATTTTTCTTCTTTTTCCAATACCATAGCACATGAAAAATGAAATGCAAATTCATTATTCAATAAAAAATGAAATAAAATTTTATCTTGTTTTATCAAATATTAATGATAAATATTTAAAAATTAAGTAGTTTTATATTAAAATCATAAAAAATCATATAAAGTTATAAAAATTCTTTAAAAGTCATAATAAGTCATAGGAATTCATAAGATTTCAAGTAGGGGGGGAGTGCCAGAACGATTGCAAAATTGCCATCAATGGACGGGATGAAAAGGACAAAAGGGACGAAAAGGACAAAAAGGACAGAATGGATGACTGTTCGGGGGATGTGCGGTAGTGTGATTCGTGTTCCCCCCCAAAAAAAACGGCGGGGGACGCCGCTACTTCTGACGGCGGGACGCAAGCGGGATTTTCCACCCGCAGGCGGGACGCAAGCGGGACTTACGGGCTAGCGGCAATATGTTCGCCGGCCTTGACGAGCGTCTCGATGTTTTCGGCGGTATGTTCTAGAATGTCGTCGTCGAAAAAGACATGGTCTTTTTGGAAGACCATGATAATGGTCGAGCCGCCGAAAGAGAAATAGCCTTTTTCTTCGCCGCGCATGAAAACAGGACCATCGTTTGTTTGCGTGATGGACGCGACGGCGAAGGCACCGACTTCAATGAAAAGGGCTTGTCCGAAATTAGCGAAGACGAGCATGGAAACTTCGCGGTAATTTGTCGCGAAGACATTGAGATTCTGGTTGAGCGCGAGCGGATTGACGGAGTTGTATTTACCTTTTACTGGCCATGATGCGACAAAACGGCCATCGTCGGGATAATGGAAACGATGGTAGTCCGCAGGGCAGAGGCGGCAGACGCAGAGCGAGCCGCCCATGAACAGTTCGGCAAGTTGCGCATGTTGTTTGCCAAGTAGTTGCGCGACAGTGAATTGGTCGCCTTTCACGGGAACACAGAGGTCGTTCTGTAGGTTTTGCCATGCGAAGATACGGCAGTCGGCTGGAGAACCAAGATGGTTCATTTCAGCAGGATACGTCCGCGCATATGGTTTGACTTGACGTGTGAAGAATTCGTTGAACGATTGGAAACCGCCTTCCGGAATTTCGAATTCATCCATGTTGATGTGGAGTGATTCGATGGTTTTGGGGATGCGGTTCACGGATGACGGTCTGTCTGCAAACCAGCCCATGAGCCGCGAGGCGCACGCATGCGCAAACAGCGGCCATGACAGGACATGGCGCATCGGAGAGGCGTAGGCGAGACGGACGAAACGGTCGCCTAGAACGGTCTCTTCGACAATGCTGTTGGTTTTGCGGTTGTAGAGCTTAATGGTGGACATGCTTCAGACATAGAACATGACGGCCGTAACGGCGTTGCGGCCGTCCAAAAAGGCGCAAGCCATTACATGACTTTGAATTTCGGAAGATCCTGGATATCAACGAGTCCTGCGAACTTTCCGTCCGCCGTCGTGACGAGAATGTCGTCGATCTTGCGCTTTTCCAGAAGCTTCATGATTTCGACGGCCATGGAGTCTTCGTTGATCGTGATCGGATTGGCCGTCATGACGGTTTCGATCTTCGCGTCGATGACCGCCGTATCCGCGGTGATGCGGCGGCGGAAATCGCCATCAGTGAAGATGCCGAGCAGGGCGTTGTTGTCGTCGACGATAGCGACGGCGCCGCAGCGGGCGGCCGTCATGGCGAGCAGGGCGTCACGGACGGACGTGCCCGGACGGACGTTGGCGGCATGTTCGCCAGTCCGCATGAAGTCTTTGACTTTCAATGTGATGGAACGGCCGATGGCACCTGCGGGATGGAGCTTGGCGTAGTCGTTGAGTTGGAAATGGCGGAGGTGGAGCATCGTCATGGCCAACGCGTCACCAAGGGCCGTGAGAGCCGTTGTCGTAGTGGTTGGCGCGAGATTGAAGGGGCATGCTTCACGCGGGACGGGCATGGGGACGACGAGATCCGCGCATTCACCAAGGCGCGATTCCGCTTTCTGCGTGATGGCGATGATATCGATGCCAAGACGTTTGATGGCGGGAATGACGGCGAGCAGTTCGTCCGTTTCACCGCTGTAGCTGAGGGCGAGCAACGTGTCCTGCGGCGAAACGACGCCGAGATCGCCGTGCATGGCTTCGACGGGATGCATGAAGACGGCGCGGGAGCCTGTGGACGCGAGCGTGGCGGCCATTTTTTGGCCGATGTGGCCGCTTTTGCCGATGCCGGTGACGACAAGTTTGCCGCCGCGGGCGATGGTGTCGAAGCATCGTCTGACGCAATCGGCGAACGGTTGGCCGAGATTCGCGCGGATGGTTTGAAGCCCTTCTATCTCAATATCAAGGACTTCTGTAGCTTTTTTCAGGATTTCGTCGTTGTTGAAAGAATTGGAAGCCATGTTTTTTACGATAATCAAATGTGAAACGGATGTTGAAAGATGAAAAAACGAGAGGATATTATATAATATAATGGTATTCATTCCGTTTTTTACAAATTACAGATGGAAATAAGTGTCGGATTTACGTTATGAGCAAGGAGGAAATCATGGTTGAGCGGCTTTCAGAACCATGGGGGACGATGTCTCGTCGTCATCGCGTTGGCGATGTGGCGGGTGGTTGCCGTCTGGAGAAGTTGCTTCATGACGACGGTGTCTGCGAAGTGTTCCGTGCGACGGATGAGCAGGACGGACGTACATGTCTGGTCAAATGCTTTGGCCGTCGTGTATCGGAATGCGATGAAGAAGTGGCCGCGCAGGCGATGGAACATGAATGCAGGCTGGCCGACCATTCTGAACTCGGCCTGGTCTTGAGCGCGGTGCAGAAGGAAAACGTTCTGGATTCCGTTGTCGTATGTTCATGTCATGAAGGCCGTTCGCTGGCGGACATTTTGCGGAATGATGGAATTTTTGACGAAAGCCGCTGTCTGGACATCGCAAAAAAAATCGCATCTGAATTGGAAATTTTTGAACAAGCCAATCTTGCGCATGGTAGCCTGACGTTGGAAGGTGTTCTTTTGGAAGATGTTGGCAATATTTGGCTGGGCAGTTGCGGTTTTCCGGGCATGACGGGGCGTTATGCGAGTATGGAAGCGCGGAGCGGTCAGCTTGACGTGCAGTCTGATTTCTACAGCGTCGGCGTTATGATTTATGAAATGCTGTGTGGTGAATCTCCTTTGGGCGGCGGCGGACAGGTGATTCCGCTTTGGGAGCGTCGGCCGGATGTTTCGGCGGATCTTTGTGTGCTTGTCCATCGGCTGATCAACGAAAAGACCGGAGTCCGGCCATCGACGGTGAAAGAACTGCTTGACAGCCTGTCGGAAGTCGATTCATCCAGCCGTTTGTCTGGCGAGTCATTGGCGGCTCGTGTGAAGAAAATGGAGGAAACGGCTCCATCCAAGCAAGTTAGGACGATTAAAGGCCTGTCGGCGGCATTGCGTTCGCAGCCAGAAAAGACGGGCGGCTCATGGTTTTTGAAGATTGTGGCCGCAGTGCTGATATTGCTGTCGTTCGGCGTCGGCTATGGTTGGGCGAATTCCAGTCAGGGGAGTTTGCGGATGCCCAAGCAGCTTGCGTTTTTGGAACCTGCGTTGAAGAAAATTACTCATGTGCGTGAAGATGCGGCGGATTCGCAGGAAGCAACGGAAACAGTGTCTGAAACAATTGAGTCGTCTGAACAGCCAGCAGAGGCGGAAGAGGACGCTGAAGGCGTTACCGATGCTGCTGATGATGCGGAGGAAGATTCTCAGGCGGAGGACGTTGCGCCGCAGAATGATGAAAAAACGGAATTGAGCGTGATGTCTTCAAAACAGGAAAAGGAGGAGCCTGTTGAAGGTGAGCCGATGGAACGTTGGACACAGATGGGAGACGACAATGCCGCCGCTGATGAAGGCGATAAAAACGTTGCTGAAGGCAAAGAGCCGGAGAAGGAGTTGAGCGCGGAGGACGCCGCGACTCTCCAGAAACAATTGGAGGCCGCGTTGAAAAAACGCAATGCGAAGGAAGTCAGGGACTTGCTGGCTGCTGGCGCGAAATTTGATTGGGTTTCGGAAGATGGTACGTCGCTGTTGCAGCAGGCTTGCGCAAGAGGCCATTGGGATGCCGTCGAGTTCATGCTGAAGTTGGGGGCCAATCCGAACTGGAAGCCAAAAGCTCCTGGCGAAAAGTTCAAGCTGCCGTTGCAAGTCGCGTTGGACAATGGCAAGAAGACGTATCCGGCCTTGCTGATGTTGTTGAAATACAAGGCGGATCCGGAGATCCTGTTTCAAACGGGGCTGTATTTTACAAATGAGGACGGGGACAATCAGAAGCAAGTAAGAAGAGATATCGCGGGCATTGTGGCGTTGTGCCAATATGGCTATCTACGTGATAACCGCGCCTCCCAATTGGAGCTTTTGGAAGCATGGTTGAATGCGAACAAAGGCGCGTTGTCGGACGAATTGATGGCAACCGTGCTGGCCAACGCCATCGATCAGAAAATGTCCAAGGTCTTCATAAAGGCCGTGTTCCAACGTGTTAAAAACATGAAATCGCCGAAATACGGGACCGTCCTGCTGTCGGCTATGAAGCATAAGAACCGCATTGAACTGCTTGGCATGCTGAAAGATCGTGGCATTCAGGTGAACAACGTCTGCGAGCTTGAAAAGGACGGCGTGTTGGTTGAGGAAACGCCGTTGTACCACGCCGTGCGGACGAAATGCGACGAGCATGTGGTCCGTTGGCTGCTGGCCAATGGGGCGAGCCTGAAATGGGCGGATGCCGACGGCAAGACTGTCATGGATCTGGACGCCGATCCGAAAGTCAAGATGTTGCTGTTGAACGCAAAGCAGGGCAAGAAAGTCACACAGGAGTGGAGTGGAAAACTTTACACGACTGGAACGACGACCATCAAAACAAACATGCCGTGGGATGCAGATTTGAATGCCCAGACGCGTAAAGGCGAGCATGAAGACTGGGTCACGGTGCAGCCACCTCCCACTGACAAGGCATTTGAGGGGGATATTGATTTCTTCTGGCGGTATGAGGCGGATCAGAAGACACTGACGCTAGAGCCGCGGAACGGCTGTGAAGTTCTTGTGATGACCGGTAATCTGACGCCGTTCGACCAGATTGAAGTCAGTTATATCGCCAAACAGAAATTCTCTGACACGACGTTGTCGTACACGAAGGAGGAGGGTAGTCCGTTGAGGGCAGGATCGATCATCCTTTTCCGTACGTCCAGAGGAAATTTCGGAAAGTTCCGCGTCAACCGCTATGAAGATGAAATCATCGACAAGAAGAAACGGCGGAATGTTTCCCTCATGATCCATTGGGTCGTGTATCATTTGGATGAAGAAGAGGTGCGGCAGAGCCATTCGAAGCGGACGATTTGGTAGTGTTTTCTGCGTGTTTTTTATAAAAAAATGGAGAAAAGAATGTTGAAGAAATTGATGATGGTTTTGCTTTCTGCCGTGTGCATGGCGGGGCTGATGTCGCAGGAGCAGGTGGTGGACATGCCGTCGCGTAAGTGGACGCGCCGTGAATTTCTGTCGCGTGATCCGTTCATCTTGGCGTGGGAGAAAAATCAGACATATTATCTGTACAAAAGCACATCATATAAGGATGCGGAAGGCAAGAATCATCCGTGCTTCGGTTATCTGAAGAGCAAGGATTTGGAAGAATGGGAAGGGCCGTTTCCTGCGTTCATCCCGCCGAAAGGCTTTTGGGCGACGAAGGATTTCTGGGCCCCGGAAGTCCATGAATACAAAGGAAAATTCTATCTGTTCGGCAGCATGTATTCGGACAACCATAAACGCGGCACGCAGATTATGCGGGCCGATACGCCGGAAGGGCCGTTCGTGCCGATTTCCGAATTCCCGCAAACACCTGCGGAATGGATGTGTCTCGACGGCACGTTGTGGGTTGAAGACGGTAAACCCTACATGGTCTTCTGCCATGAATGGCTGGACTTTAGAACTGGCCCGAAAGGCCTCGGCGGTACCATCGACGCCATTCCGCTGACCGATGATCTGTCGGCCGCCGCAGGAGAATCCTTCATGCTGTTCCGTGGTTCGGACGCCCCATGGAATAGAGAGCGCACCAATCAGACGTATGTGACGGACGGTCCGTTCCTCTTCAAGGAGAACGGCGAACTGTACATGCTGTGGAGCACGAGCGGCTGGGCTGGCTACACGACGCTCATCGCCCATTCAACAAGTGGTAAACTGGCTGGACCATGGGAACAGTTCAATGAAACCATAAATGCCAGCGACGGCGGCCATGCCATGCGTTTCAAAACCTTCGATGGCAAGGTGATGACGGCTTACCACGGCCCAAACAGCGGCGCGACGCGAGTCGTTCTCATCGAAGGCCCGATTTTCGGCAACGATGTTATCAAGATTAAAAAGGTCCGCTAGTTTTGAGCTAACAGCTTAAAGCTAAAAGCTTAAAGCAAATGCTAGGAGATAGGAGTGTCACCATGTTCAAGCAGTTCTTTTTTGATGACCAACGGCTTTTCGTTCGGGAAAATCTGGAACGCGCATACGGCAAGACGGAACTCGTCGGCACGTATCGCGACCATGTCATCTGCACAAGCTACTGCTGGGCATGGACGATCAAAGGTCCCGACGGCAAGACGCATCTTCTCTATCAAGGCTTTGCGTATGACGGCAAACGCATGCTGACGGCCGCCGCCATCAGTGATGACGGCATTCATTTCACGCCGCGCAACACGGCGGAAGAAGCCGGAATCAAAGAACCGCTCATTCCCAATCAACTGTTTCCGGCGGATCTTGATGGTGAAATGGCCGGCGTGATAGAAGACAAAACGGCTCCGGCGGAGGAACGATACAAGATTCTCTTCACCGACAATTCGCAGATTCCGTCGTTGCTATATATTCAGGATTATATCTTTACGTCGCCCGATTTGATTCATTGGAAGAAGCTGCAGGCCAGTTGTTGGAATCCGGCGGGAACGGAACCGCTGGCAGGCGTGTTTTTCAATAACGTTTCTGGCAAATTCACGATTTTGGCGCGGCCCGACTGGGGACAACGTCGCGTCGGTATCACGGAAACGACTGATTGGCATTACTTTACGCCGTTAGAACTCTGTCTCCAGACCGATTCGTTGGATCCTGCGTTGGCGGAAATCTATGGCATGCCAGCAATTGCGCATGATGATATTTTCATTGGCTTCCCGCACATCTATTCGGATTATCCGCAAGTTCTCAATACGAAATATTTCGCGGGAACGATGCATCCGGAACTGTCGTATTCGTTGAACGGCCATCATTGGCAACGTTCGCTGCGCGCGCCGTTCTTATCAGGCTCGCATCCGCAACTGATTGAACGCGATGGACAAGCGTCAAAAATGTTATTCCTTATGTCGGCAAATAAACAAGCCAACGGCGATATCCTGCTTTGTGCGACGACGAACACGCATGAGCATGGCTGCCCACCTGCGCAAGTCAAGCCAGATGACACATCCGTCAGCATTTTCAAGATTCGTGAGGATGATTTTATCCATCTGCAAACCATTGACAATCAGACAGAAGGGCGCGTCGCTACGCGTGAGATCATCTGGCAAAGCGGCGAACTGTCCGTCAATTTGAAAGCGCAAAAAGCGACATGCGCCATCTACGGGCAGGACGGAAATGACGTAAAACCACTGCCAGGCTACAGCCATGAAGATTGCGTTCCCTTCAGCGGTGACGCATGTCATTGGACGCCAACATGGAAGAGCGGTTCAACGTTGAACGCCATGGCTGGCAAGACGGTCATCATCGAAATCAAATTGACGGACGGTTTCATCGTCAGTTTCGGCGGTGATGGCGTTCCTGTGATGAATCAAGAGGCCGCCCGCTACCGCCGCTTTGGCAATCTTCCCCAACGGAAAGGATTCTGATACTAGTATTTATAGTTTTTCTAGGATTCTAGGAGTCTAGAATTCTAGAAACTATAGAAACTCTAGAAGCTTTAGAAAATCTAGAAGCTCTAGAAGTTCTAGATTTTCTAGGAGTCTAGAATTCTAGAAGCCTAGAAGCTCTAAATGGTGCCGTTTTTGATCTTCTCCAACTCATCCCAGCGGGCGTAGAGGCGTTCGACTTCCGCTTTCGCGTCGTTCAGCTTCTGAGTCAGTTCGGCGGTCTGTTTACCATATTTTACATGGAAGTCTGGTTGGGAGAAGATGGCTTCGATTTCCGCAACACGTTCTTCTGCGGCGGCAATCGTATCTTCAATAGAATCCAACTCCTTCTGTTCAGCGTATTTAAGCTTTCTGGCCGCAGGCTTTTTTGCCGTCTCTTCTGCGGCTTTCTCCTTCTGGATGGCGGCCTGTTCGGCGGTACGACGGGCGGCTTCGCGTTCGGCAAGCTTCTGGGCGTAGTAGGTCCAACCGCCAGGCTGGAAGAATGTCTTTCCATCTCCTTCGAACGCAAGGATATGCGTACAGACGCGGTCGAGAAAATATCGGTCGTGGGAGACGATGACGACGCAGCCTTGGAAGTCGATAATCGCTTCTTCGAGAATGCGTAACGTCGGGAGATCGAGATCGTTCGTCGGTTCGTCCAATAGGAGAAAATTGCCACCTTCCTTGAGCTTTTTCGCGAGAACAAGGCGGTTGCGTTCGCCGCCGGAGAGTTGCCCGACGAGCGTGTTGATTTCATCGTCTTGGAAGAGATATCCCTTCAAATAGGACCAGATGTTGAGCTTCCGTCCGTCGAAAAGGACGAAATCGTTGCCTTCGCCGATTTCCTCATAGACGGTTTTGTCGTTGTGAAGGGAGACGCGATGCTGATCCGTGTAGTTGAAAACGGTTCGTTCGCCGATGCGGACGGTTCCTTCGTCTGGCTTGAGCTGACCGATCATCATGCGGAGCAAGGATGTCTTGCCGAGGCCGTTGCGGCCGACAATGCCGAGCTTCATGCCAGTTTCAAAGGACAGGTCGAGATGGGAGAAGAGCTGTTTGCCGCCGAGCGATAGGGCGGTGTCATGCAATTCGAGAATGATGTTGCCAGTTTTGGGCGGCGGGGGGAGGATGAGATTGACATCTTGGTCACGTTTGAGGGCCTCCTGATTGTAGGCGGCTTCAAAACGTTGGATGCGGGCCTGTTGCTTCGTGCCGCGTGCGCAGGGGGCACGGCGGATCCATTCGATTTCACGACGGATGAACGCAAGTCGTTTGGCCTCATTGATTTCCGCTTCGTTTTCGCGTTCCGCCTTCTTGATGAGAAAGTCCGAATAATTCCCTTCATAGGTGTAGAGCAGACCATGGAAAAGTTCGATGACTTTCGTGGAAGTGTTGTCCAGAAACGCGCGGTCATGCGTGACGTAAAGGACGGTCCCGTTGGACTTTAGAATATAGTTTTCAAGCCATGCGATCGTTTCGGCATCCAGATGGTTGGTCGGTTCGTCCAAAAGCAAAAGGTCGGGATAATCGACGAGTGCGCGGCAGAGGCCAACGCGGCGTTTTTCACCGCCGGAGAGGTCATCGACGATGCGGTTGGCGTCAGGAGCGGCAAGATTGGACAGCAGTTGGTCGATTCGCGAATCGAGATTCCAACCGTCTCGTGCGGTGATTTTCCGTTCGAGTTCATGGATATCGACGCCCGCTTTTGGATGTTCATACAAATCAAGCAGATGCAAAATATCCTGCGCACCTTCGAGAATGTTTTCACGAACGGTCTTCCCATGTGTCAGATCGACTTCCTGCGGTAGATAGGCGGCGCGGACGCCACGTGTCAACGTGACGTCGCCCGTATAGAAATGCTCCTTTCCCGCAAGAATTTTCAAAAGCGTCGATTTGCCGGAGCCGTTTCGGCCGATGAGGCCGACGCGTTCGCCTTCATGGAGAAGCAGGTCCTGATTGTCAACCAACACGTTGCCTGCGATCTGGACATGCAGTTGTGTCGCTGTCAGAATGACTTGAGGCATATATAATTAACAATTAACAATTAACAATTAATAATTGGATTTTTCGACGGCGGGACGCCGCCGCCACACCCGACGGCGAGACGCCGTCGCCACACCCGACGGCGAGACGCCGCCGTTACATCCCGACGGCGGGGACGCCGTTGTTACTTTCCATCCGCAACCATTTGGATTTTGACACAGAGTTCGGCGGCTTTGAAGGCGTGCTCCTGCGTCATGGCGTTTTCTGTGCGGTTGAGGCAGTCCAAAGTGAACTGGCTGAAGAACTTGCAACCGACGGTGTTACGCGCGTCAATGCGGACTTCCTGCTTGTTGTCGAAAAGATACAATTGGTTGGCGCCGTTGTCGGTGGCGATATCGATGTTCTTTCGCAGTTCGATGGTTCCTTCCGTGCCGAGGATGATCGTCTTGCCGTCGCCCCATGAACGGAGGCCGTCCGGCGTGAACCAATCGACGCGGAAGTAGAACGACGCGCCGTTGTCGCCCTTCAGGGATGCTTCGCCAAAATCTTCCAATTCAGGGAATTGCGGATGTGCGAAGTTGTTGACTCGTGCGAAATTGATGGTCGCGTCTTTCGCGCCCGTGTATTGAAGGAACTGTTCGCATTGATGAGAGCCGATGTCGCAGAGGATGCCGCCGTAGAGTTCCTTTTTGAAGAACCAGTCCGGACGGGATTCCGGCTTGCCCATGCGGTGCGGGCCGAGTCCAATGACGCTGATGACCTTTCCGATGGCCCCCTGCGAAACAAGATCGTCCGCCAGCATAGAGCATTCATTGCCAATGCGTTCCGAATAATAGACCATGTATTTGCGACCTGTGGCGGCGACGGTTTTGCGGGCTTCTTCAAGCTGCTGAAGCGTCGTAAACGGCGTCTTGTCCGTAAAATAGTCCTTTCCTGCGTTCATGCAGCGGACGCCGAGCGGACCACGGTTGGAGGGGACATCCGCGGCGGCGACGAGTTTGACGTCCGAATCATCCAGAATCTCGTCCAGCGAACGTGCAAGTTTTGCTGTAGGATATTTGGATGCAAGCTTTTGCGCCTTTGCTTCATTTTTGTCATAGACCCATTTGAGAGTGGCACCAGCCTTGACGAGCGATGAGACCATGCCGTCGATATGGCCATGTTCGAGAGCGGTCGCGGCGATGGTGAAATCGCCAGGCTTGCACACGGGTGGTGGCGGCGGCAGCAGCGTGTAGGCGGAGCCATCGGATTTGCGGAGGTCTGAAAGTGTGATAAGCGGCATGGTTGTTCTCCTAATGTTTGGACAAGTCTTTCCTATAATTTAATCCGTTTTCTGACAAAATGCAGGCAAGACGACGTGGTTTTTCCTAAAACATGCCCATGATGTGAAGTTTTTGCGGGAAATATTTTTTATTTACGTGATGACGGATTACATTAGACATTTACTTTTATTAAGAGGAATCAACGATGGATTTATTCATATTCTTATTATTCAAAGATCCGGTGAGGTATTTCTTCATCGTCGTGCTGATGGCGTTCTCCATCTGCGTGCATGAATTCTGCCATTCATACGCGGCGTTGAAGGAAGGCGACGACACAGGAGAGCGGTTGGGATTCATGACGCTGAATCCATTGCGTGTCAT
>JAEEGK010018127.1_pt1 | contig 15260 bp, 14 predicted proteins | sample 8958771 | NCBI WGS metagenome assembly JAEEGK01 (sample SAMN16246547, study PRJNA631951) | gut metagenome | biome: gut microbiome; feature: rumen; material: SC-attached | host: Bos | place: Iran: Karaj | collected 2018-10 | reverse complement strand
AAGGATTACACAGCGGTTCCTGCCGTTCTTTGTAAGAATCACGGCCCCTTCACCTGGGGTAAGGATGCCCATGAAGCGGTTCATAATGCCGTAGTGCTTGAAGAAGTGGCAAAGATGGCATTCAGGACGGAACTTATAAACAATCAGGTACGCCCCGCACCGCAGGAGCTTCAGGACAAGCACTATTACAGAAAGCACGGAAAAGACGCTTACTACGGTCAAAATTAGCAACAAATGACCATGTGTTAACAAGATTGCATGTAGTTTGCAGCTGTAAACTATGCTAATCTACAAATAGAATTCAGAACATAATGTGAGGAGGACTTATGACAAACTTAGAGCTTCAAAAAATGGCAAACGAAGTTCGTAAGGGTATAGTTACCGCCACTCATGCCGCAAAGTGCGGACATCCCGGCGGATCGCTCTCGGCAGCAGACATATACACTTACCTCTACTTCGAAGAAATGAACATAGACCCCAAGAATCCCAAGAAAGAGGACAGAGACCGTTTCGTCCTTTCCAAGGGACACACCGCTCCCGGACTTTATTCGGCACTTGCTCACAGAGGATATTTCCCCGTTGAAGACCTTACCACCCTTCGTAAGCTTGGTTCCTACCTTCAGGGACATCCCTGTCTTCAGCATGTTCCCGGCGTGGATATGTCCAGCGGATCCCTGGGACAGGGTATCTCCGCAGCCGTAGGTATGGCGCTTGGCGCAAGGATGCAGAATAAGGATTTCAGAGTTTACACACTTCTCGGTGACGGTGAATGTGAAGAAGGTCAGGTATGGGAAGCCAGCATGTTCGCAGGCCACAGAAATCTTGATAATCTTTGCGTGATCGTAGACTATAACGGACTTCAGATAGACGGTAAGCTTGAGGATGTATGTTCTGCAGAACCTTTTGCTGATAAGTTCAGAGCTTTCAGATTCCATGTGATCGAAATTGACGGACATGATTTTGATGATATAAGAAGAGCTTTCAAAGAAGCTCGTGAAACAAAGGGTCAGCCCACTGCAATCATTGCAAAGACCGTAAAAGGCAAGGGCGTATCCTTCATGGAAAATAATGCTTCATGGCATGGCAAGGCAACAAATCCCGAAGAATTTAAGATCGCCATGGAAGAATTAAGAAAGGCGGGTGAAGCATTATGTCAGATGTAGTAAAGATAGCAACCAGAGAAAGTTATGGTAATACATTAAAAGAGCTTGGTGCCGAATATCCCAACCTCGTAGTTCTTGATGCAGACCTTGCGGGAGCAACCAAGACCGCTACCTTCGGAAAGGCTTATCCCGAAAGATTCTTCGATTGCGGTATCGCAGAAGGTAATATGATCGGTGTTGCAGCAGGACTCGCAACCATGGGATTCATTCCTTTCGCATCTTCTTTTGCAATGTTCGCAACAGGAAGAGCATTTGAGCAGATTCGTAACTCAGTGGGTTATCCCAAGCTTAACGTTAAGATCGCAGCTTCTCACGCAGGTATCACTGTTGGTGAAGACGGCGCATCACATCAGTGTAATGAAGATATTGCTTTAATGCGCACCATTCCCGGAATGGTCGTATTAAATCCTTCCGATGATATTGAAGCCAAGGCAGCAGTAAGAGCAGCCATTGAGCATAAGGGTCCCGTTTATATCCGTTTAGGAAGAAGCGCTGTTCCCGTAATCAATGACAGACCCGATTACAAATTTGAACTTGGCAAGGGTATTCTTTTAAAAGAAGGTACCGACGTAACTATCGTAGCTACAGGCGTTGTTGTGGATTCAGCCATCAAGGCAGCGAAGATGCTTGAAGAAGACGGAATCTCAGCAGAAGTGATCAACATCCACACCATTAAGCCCTTAGATAAAGAATTGATCGCAAAGAGCGCTAAGAAAACCGGCAAGGTGGTAACCGTTGAGGAACATTCCATCATCGGTGGTCTCGGCAGTGCGGTAACGGAAGCTTTGGCAGAATGTTGCCCTACAGTTGTTAAGCGTCTCGGAATGCAGGATGTATACGGTGAATCCGGTCCCGCAGCAGAACTTCTTGTAAAGTACAAGCTTGACGGCAAGTGCGTATACGAAGACATTAAAGCGTTTCTTAAGTAACACAAGATAATAAAGCGCAAAGCGGTTTATTATAGTAAAGGAAAAGAAAATGATTTTATCCCCTTCAATTTTATCTGCTGATTTTTCAGCACTCGGTGAAGATATTGTAAAAATCGATAAAGCAGGGGCAGATTATATTCATATCGATGTTATGGATGGTATTTTTGTACCATCCATTTCTTTTGGAATGCCCGTGATAAAGTCCATAAGAAAGTGCACAGACAAAGTATTTGATGTGCATCTGATGATTGATGAACCCATCCGTTACATTGAAGAATTTAAAAAGGTGGGCGCTGATATCATAACCGTGCATCTTGAAGCATGTAAGGATGTGGATGCTACCATTAAAGCCATTCATGATGCAGGATGTAAAGCAGGTCTTTCCATTAAACCCAAGACCCCCACGGAAGCGATTTTCCCCTATCTTGATAAGATCGACATGGCTCTTATCATGACGGTTGAACCCGGTTTCGGCGGACAGGCTTTTCTTGATTTCACAACGGAGAAGATTGTAGCTTTAAGAAAGAAGATCGATGAGATGGGACTTGAATGTGACCTAGAGATTGACGGCGGTGTCAATAAAGAAAACATCGATATGCTTCTTAAAGCAGGTGCTGATGTTGTTGTTGCAGGCTCCGCAGTTTTCAAAGGCGATGTTGCCGAGAATGTTAAGTTCTTTAAAGAAAGAAATACAAGACATCCCCTTGCATAGTGCTTTGTTGACGCATTTTTAAAAATGCGATATAGTAACAAAAGGCGAGTTAAGCCCGTCTTCTCGACATTCTGAGAAGATGGGTTTTTACCTTATTATAGGAAAATGCTATTCAATTCAAATCTTCAAAGGGAAGAAGACGCTTCTCTATATGATAAATAAGGAGTAATTTATGGGAAACAAAGGAAAATATTACATTACCACAGCGATAGCATATACTTCCGGTAAGCCTCACATCGGAAACAGTTATGAGATCGTTATGGCTGATGCCATTGCAAGATACAGACGTAAAGAAGGATATGAAGTATTCTTCCAGACAGGAACCGATGAACATGGTCAGAAGGTTGAGATAAAGGCATCAGAAGCCGGTGTTACACCTAAGGAATTTGTTGATAAGGTTGCAGGTGAAATAAAAGGTATCTGCGATTGCTTAAATTGTTCCTATGACAAGTTTATAAGAACAACCGATGCAGATCACGAAGAAAAGGTACAGAAGATATTTAAACGTCTCTACGATCAGGGAGATATCTACAAAGGTGCTTACGAAGGAATGTATTGCACTCCCTGCGAATCTTTCTGGACTCAGTCTCAGCTGGTTGATGGAAAATGCCCTGACTGCGGCCGTGAAGTAAAGCCTGCAAAAGAAGAAGCATATTTCTTCAAAATGAGTAAATACGCTGACAGACTTATAGATTATATAAATACTCATCCTGAATTCATTCAGCCTGTTTCCCGTAAGAACGAGATGATGAACAACTTCCTTCTTCCCGGTCTTCAGGATCTGTGCGTATCCAGAACCTCCTTTAAGTGGGGCATTCCGGTTTCTTTTGACGAGAAGCATGTAGTATATGTATGGCTTGATGCTCTTTCCAACTACATCACCGGTATCGGCTACGACGCAGACGGCAATTCTTCGGAACAGTACAAAAAATACTGGCCCGCAGACCTTCACTTAATCGGTAAGGATATCGTAAGATTCCATACCATTTACTGGCCTATCTTCTTAATGAGCTTAGGTGAGCCTTTACCCAAGCAGGTATTCGGACATCCCTGGTTACTTGCGGGAGACGGCAAGATGAGCAAGTCAAGGGGCAACGTAATGTATGCGGATGACCTTGCCAAATTCTTTGGCGTGGATGCGGTAAGATACTTCATGATTCATGAGATGCCTTTCGAGAACGACGGTGCCGTTACATGGGACCTTATGACCGAGCGTATCAATTCCGACCTTGCAAATGTCCTCGGCAACCTTGTTAACCGTACCATCTCCATGAGCAACAAATACTTTGGCGGCATCGTGGAAGACAAGGGTGTTGCGGAAGCTGTTGACGCTGACTTAAAGGCCGTTGCCACCGATACTTACAACAGAGTAAGTGCCAAGATGGCAGACCTTCACGTTGCCGATGCCATCACCGAGATTTTTGCGCTCTTTAAGCGTTGCAATAAATACATCGATGAGACCGAGCCCTGGGTACTTGCCAAGGACGAAGCCAAAAAAGACCGTCTTGCAACCGTTCTTTACAACCTTTGCGAAAGCATTAATATCGGTGCAAGCCTTCTTTGGCCTTTCCTTCCCGAGACAGCCGAGAAGATTGCCCGTCAGCTTAATACAGAGTTAAGAGATTTCGATACTCTTGATAAGTTCGGTGCATACAAGAGCGGCAATAAGGTAACGGAGACTCCCGAGATTTTATTTGCACGTCTCGACCCCAAGGATGTTCTTGCAGAGGCTGAGAGAATTGCAGCTATCCAGAAGGCGGAAGCAGGCGTTACCGAGGAGCCCAAGGCCGAAGAAAACGCTATTAAGCTTGAAGTTCGTCCCGAGATTACCTATGATGATTTTGCCAAGCTTCAGTTTGCCGTAGGCGAGATTATCAAGTGCGAAGAGGTTCCCAAGTCCAAGAAGCTTCTTTGCTCACAGGTTAAAATCGGCGATACCGTCAAACAGATTGTTTCCGGCATCAAGCAGCACTATTCCGCTGAGGAAATGGTGGGCAAGAAAGTAATGGTTCTTGTTAACCTTAAACCTGCCACACTTGCGGGTGTATTGTCCGAGGGTATGCTTCTTTGTGCGGAAGATCAGGATGGCAACCTTGCCCTTGTGACTCCGGAAAAAGAAATGCCTTCAGGCGCAGAAATTTGCTAAAATAATAAAGGCGCGTCTTCACGGCGCGCCGAATTGTCGTATAAGGAGAACTGTCCAATGTTAAAACAGGTTTCAATTTATGCCGAAAACGTTAAGGGCAAGATGCTTGAAATCGCAAGCATTATAGCGGACGAGGACATCAACATTCTGGGTTCCGTCACCAACGATTCAGCCGAGTACGGTATTGTAAGAATGGTGGTAAGCGATCCCGACAAAGCATGCAAGGTCCTTTCCGAGCACGGCATCATATGTAAGCTTACCGATGTAATCGGCGTAGAGATTAAGGATGAAGTAGGTAACTTAAAGCGCCTCTTACAGGCTCTTGACGATGCATATATAAATGTTGATTACCTCTATCTTTCCTTTAACCGTGAAAGCGGATGCCCCATCATGATTCTTCATACGGAGGATGCAAGGGAAGTGGAGAATAACCTTAAAAATAAAGGCTTTTCACTCTGCTAGTATTAAACCGGAGCACTTGTTGCTCCGGTTTTGTTGCAGTTGCACAAAGAACATCCTTGGATTATAATAGATTCTGTATAAGTGTATTTACGGGAGAAGCAGATGATAAGAGAAGATTTTGAGTTTGAGTCAAGAGATAACCTTACAAAGCTTCATGCAGTAAGATGGATTCCGGATGACAGATCCCCCAGGTATATTCTTCAGATAGTGCACGGAATGGCCGAGCATGTGGACAGATACGAAGCATTCGCCGAGTATATGACGCAGAAGGGCATAATGGTAACTGCCGAAGACCATCTGGGACACGGTAAGAGCATCACGGATAAAGGACCCGGTTTCTTTTGCAAACAGGATCCTGCCACGGTGGTTGTAAGAGACGTCCACAGACTTAAAAAGATGAATCAGGAGGCTTACCCGGGAGTACCTTATTTTATTTTGGGTCACTCCATGGGTTCTTACATTTTGAGGAATTATCTGTGCCGCTACGGTAAAGGCATAGAAGGCGCCATTATTATGGGTACCGGCATGGAACCGAAGATAAGAGTGTTTGGCCTGAAGGTTATAATCGCTGTCGCATCTCTTTTCGGACAGTACGCCAAACCTTGTAAGATAGCGGACAAGGCTGCTACGGGAGCATATCTGAAACGCATCAAGAATCCCCGTACCCCGGTTGACTGGCTTACCAAAGACGAGGCGGTAGTTGACAGGTATATTGCCGATCCTCTTTGCGGATTTGTTTTTACCGGCAACGGATTCAAGACTCTGGCCGAGACTATTTCAAGGCTTTACAAGGATTCTTATGTTTCCAAGATGCCTGTTACACTAAGAGTTTTCATCGTGAGCGGTTCCGAAGACCCTGTGGGCAATTACGGTGAAGGTCCCAAGAAGGTTTATGATTCTTTCATCGCTCAGGGCATGCAACGCGTGAAGTTCAAACTTTACGAAGGCGACAGACACGAGATTCTTAACGAACTTGACAAAGAAACCGTCTACGAAGACATATACAACTGGATAGTCGGAGACGGCAATGAATAATATTGTAATTGCTCCCGCGCGGCAGGATGAATGGGAAAGTGCCATGGAGGTTGCCTGGCGTACTTTTCTAAAGTTTGAGGCTCCGGAGTATACGCAGGAAGGTGCGGATCACTTTCTTGAGTTTATTTCCGGCGAACAGCTTTACAAAATGTTTCTGTGCGGAGAGTTTAAGGTAATGGTGGCCAAAGAAAGAGAGCGGATAGTCGGAATGGCGGCTCTCAGAGCGGGCTGTCACGTTTCCCTTCTTTTTGTGGATGAAAAATACCACGGTATGGGAATCGGCAGAAAGCTCGTAGCGGCGCTTCAGCAGACATATCTTGCCGAAGGGTGCGTTCAGCTTACGGTCAACGCTGCACCTTATGCAATAGGCTTTTACGAGAAATTGGGATTTATTAAGACGGACGACATGAAGACCGCCGACGGTATCACTTATCTTCCCATGCGCTGTATGGTCAAGATAAAGCCTGATGCGGAATAATAATCCAAGGGAGCATAACCCTATGAATCTTGTTCACAGCAAGGACATTTACTACATATTCAGAGACGTAATGAGGTGTCTTGACCCCAAGGTCATGAATCATGGTGCACGTACCTCTTATATTCTTTACCGCATGCTTCAGTGCATGGACAAAAAATATGAGATGTATGAGCTGGCGGAGTTTGCTTTCCTTGCTACTCTTCATGACCTCGGCGCATACAAGACCGATTACATGAAGGACCAGTTAGGCTATGAGACCAAGGAATACATGCCACATTCGATTTACGGATATTTGTTCCTTCTTTATCTGACTCCCTTCAAGGACAGAGCCAAAATCGTACTTTATCACCACACGGACTTTACTCAGGTTCCCAAGACGAATTATGAGTTTGATGAGATTATTCACTGCCTTAACGTAGCTGAGAAGATGGACCTGTTTTCCAACATTCTCGGCGGCAAGTTTGACTATATGATGTTCCAGAAGCAGGCGGGCACCAAATACTCCCCCAAAGCACTGGACCTTCTTTATCAGGCTGAGAAAAAATACGAAGTATTCAGCAAGCTTTCTTCCGGCGAATACAAGAGAGAACTGGCGGAGCTTTACGAATACCTTATTTTTACCGACGAGGAAAAGCGTGACTTCCTTGTGGGACTTATGTACATCGTAGGCTTCAGAAGCGAGTACACAATGCTTGACTCGGTTACCTGTGTGCAGGTTGCACAGTCTCTCGGTGAAAGGCTTATGATAAGCGACGATGAAAAAGAAATACTGTTTTACGCCACACTTCTTCACGATGCGGGAATGTGTGCCATTTCCAAGGACATAAGCGAAGCTCCCAGAAAGCTTACGGACGAAGAAATGCAGACCCTTCGAACCCACGTAGAAGTGGCGGAGTCAATTCTTAAAGGACGAATCGACGAAGGCGTTCTGGAAGTCATTATGGCTCACCACGAAAGATGCGACGGAAGCGGCTATCCCAAGCATTTAAAGTCGGATCAGTTAAACCGTCTTATGAGGATACTGCAGGTGGCCGATACCATCACCGGTCTTACCAATCCCCGAAGCTATCGTGACCCCAAACCTGCCAATGTGGTTGTTTCAATACTTAAGGAAGAGGCCGAAAAAGGCAAACTTTCCAAAGAAGTGGTCAGAACAGCCGTTAACTATTATGATGAGATTATGGCCGGCGTTAAGGTTAAGACCGATGAAATGCTTGCCATGTACAGAAAACTTCAGGACAGTTACGAGACTACATACAAGCAGACCAAGCAGTAGGGTGTTTTGCCCCTGCCGCTTTGTCTTTTGAGAATGAGCGCAAAAATATTGGTTGCGCGCGGTGCATTGCGCCGTTTTACATGGAGGAAATGGATTAATGAAATTTTTGAGTTTAGACAGCCCGCTGATGAAATTTTTAAGCAGGATGACGGATATTCTTTGGCTTAATATTCTTACGATTCTGTTCTTTTTGCCCCCCGGAATTGTGGCTTATTTCTTTTTCAAAACAGTTGTGGCTCAGGGCGAATCTTTTGTACCTTCCACAGGCACCCAGTTTCTTTTGTATGGATTGATTCTTGTGGCATCCATGCCTATCGGCGCGGCATTCACCGCCCTTCATTATGTATGCCTTAAGATGGTCAGAAACGAAGAAGGTTATATTACCAAGGACTTCTTTAAGTCATTTAAGTTAAACTTCAAGCAGGCCACCGTTATCTGGACTGTTTCGATGCTTATCGGAGCACTGCTTATTTTTAACTTTACCTATATTCATCTTATGGAACATGCCACCGTTTTCTTTGCGGCATCGGCGGCAGCGGCCATATTCCTTTATTTCATTATTCTTTATGTGTTCCCTATTCTTTCGCACTTTGAGAATACTGTAAAGGGCACGGTTAAGAATGCGTTTTTCATGAGTATCCTGGCACTTCCCAAGACTATACTCATGGTTATTGTTACGCTCATTCCTGTGGCCATTATTTACTTTATTGAGAGATTTGAAGCTATGATGTGGCTTATGCCTCTTACATATCTTTTCTGGTTTTCACTTCCCGCTTATGCCTGCGCAAAGCTTTATGACAAGACATTTAAGCGTTTTGAGCCCGAAGCCGCTCAGGCTTCCGATGACATGGCATGGACAGTGAGTGCGACCGAAACAGAAAGTGAGGGCGAAGGGGAACATACGGAAGAAACCTCGGATGAGAATGTCGCTGCAGACTCAGGGGAAGAGCCTAAGGCGAATTAGTACAGTTATTTTTGAGGTGGGTATTACATAAGGGTATAACATTATGTAATGTCGGGAGGTATGCAAAAAATGGATGACGGCAGACAGACAAAGGTGACGGTGTTGTCATGGGCGCTTATAGGCGCTGCCTTTGTGATCATCATTGTGTTCATGCTGGCCAAGTTCTTAAGGGACGGAAGGACAATGTCCGAGGACTTAAGCAGGGACCGTCTGGAGGGATACGTTAATACGTGGGCAGAACAGCTTGACTCGCGTGTTGAGCACATCATCGGAGAAACGATGGCGCTCGTTGAGTTTTCCCGCGGACAGAATTTTGAACTCGGGCAGATTGAGACCCGGGCTTTTGCGACGGAAATTGTGGGCAAGACAGATGTAAGCCACATTTATTTTTGTCGCGGCAAAGAGCTGATATGTGACGAGACAGGAGCCAAAGAAGCCACATTTTCTTTGGAGCCTTATTCGGGCCACACAAGCGTCTTTGCCACAATCAAAAGAAGGGACAACAACATTTACAAGGACGACATGCTCCTCGTGGTGCTCCCTTACAAGAACAGTGATTACATTATTTCCATAACTTATCTCACAGATGTGGGTGAGAAATTTATGAGTTCTCCTTACGATGACGTGGCTTTTTTGGCTGTTGTGGACAAAAAGGGCAATCTTGTGGGAAGCTTTGACAAATACAACGATACCGACAGCAGATTTCTGACGGCGGACAATCTCCTGGATTGTGTCAAAAAAGAAGCCGACGAAGAAGCTTATGCAGATTTTGACAACAAATACAATAAAAAGAGAGTGGCCGATATTTCGGTAGAGTATGAAGGTGACGTACGTACCCTTATTACGGCCCCAATCAGTCACGACGATATGAGACTGGTATACGGAGTCCGTCAGACATATATAGACAAGGTCTCTGACAAATACTTCGGCAGCGTCAGGGGTACCGCTGTGAAGATTGGTATTGTCATAGTAATATTTATTATATTTGTCGTAAGTATTTCAGCGTTTGTTTCCCTTAAGTCCAAAGAAAGAGGCAAGGTTCTCGAAGACAAAGCTGATACGGATCTTTTGACTGAACTTTACAACAAAGCGGCAACCGAGCGTAAGATTAAGGATTATATTGAGAATAACCCGGATTCAAGGGGCATGATGTTCATTCTGGATATCGATAACTTTAAGAAGATTAACGATACCATGGGCCATGCCTTCGGTGATACTCTTCTTAAGACTCTCGGAAGGGAGATCAGAACCGAATTCAGAAACACCGACATTATCGGAAGAACCGGCGGCGATGAATTCATGGTTTTCCTAAGAGACATAACCGACGACCTTATCATAGAAAGAGAAGCCAATCGTATTACCAGATTCTTCCATGACTTTAAAGCGGGCGGAGACTATGTAAAATATTCTGCGTCAGCCAGCATCGGAGCGGCTATTTTCCCGGACGACGCCAAGACCTTCAAGGACCTTTACATGGCGGCGGATCAGGCGCTTTATAAGGCAAAAAAGCGTGGAAAAAACCAGCTTGTCTTCTATAATGAAGAGATGTAAAAACACTATAGTCAATATGTACACTCAAAGGCTCATCCTTTAGAAAAGATGCATATACTCCGACTCATGGGAGCGGAAAATAGGCAATATTAACAAGGATGAGCCGAAATTTTGGTCAAATATAGCATGGCTTTTGAACAGAGTTTTTAATATACTGTTAACAGATTGATTGGGGATGCCCCCGAATTTCTTAGGAGGATTATTATGGCAAGTTTATCAATGAAAAACATCTGCAAAGTATATCCCAACGGTTTTGAAGCTGTTAAGAACTTCAACCTTGAGATTGCAGATAAAGAGTTCATCATCTTCGTTGGTCCTTCAGGTTGTGGTAAGTCTACCACACTTCGTATGATCGCAGGTCTTGAAGATATTTCTTCAGGTGAATTGAAGATTGGTGACAGAGTAGTTAACGACGTTGAACCCAAGGACAGAGATATCGCAATGGTATTCCAGAACTACGCATTGTACCCTCACATGTCCGTATACGATAACATGGCTTTCGGTCTTAAGTTAAGAAAAGTTCCGAAGGACGAAATCGACAAGATGGTTAAGGAAGCAGCTAAGATTCTTGACCTTACTCCCCTTCTTGACAGAAGACCCAAGGCTCTTTCCGGTGGTCAGAGACAGCGTGTTGCTATGGGACGTGCTATCGTTCGTAACCCTAAGGTATTCCTTATGGACGAGCCTCTTTCCAACCTTGATGCTAAGCTCCGTGTACAGATGCGTATTGAGATCGCTAAGTTACACCAGAGACTTGGTACCACCATCATCTACGTAACACACGACCAGACCGAGGCTATGACACTTGGTACCAGAATCGTAGTTATGAAGGACGGTGTTATCCAGCAGGTTGATACACCTCAGAACCTTTACGAGAAGCCTTGCAACCTCTTCGTTGCAGGATTCATGGGATCACCTCAGATGAACTTCCTTGATGCAGAAGTTGAAGTTAAGGGTGATGTTGCTTGCCTCAATATCGCAGGTAAGTCCATTCCTCTTCCTCCCGCTAAGTCAAAGAAGCTTATCGATGGCGGTTACAACGGAAAGACCGTTACCTTCGGTGTTCGTCCTGAAGACGTTTACGATTCTCAGATGTTCATCGAGACCTCACCTAACAGCGTATTCGAATCAACCGTTAAGGTTTACGAATTGCTTGGTGCAGAAGTTTACTTATACTTCGATCTTGCTGAGTTCCCTATCACTGCAAGAGTTGACTCCAGAACAACTTCAAGACCCGGCGATGCTATCAAGTTCGCTCTTGACGTTGAGAAGATTCACGTATTCGATAAGGAAACAGAGCAGGTTATTACCAACTAGTAAGAACCTATTTAGGGCATCGGCATTGCCGGTGCCCTATTTTTAATTAATCATCTGGCAGAAGGGTATAATCAGGGTTTATGAAGGGTAAAAAAATCTTGTATATCGTGTCTATTATTCTTTGCCTGATATTGCTTGCATATGTAGCATATCCGGCTCTTACCGACGGAATAGACAGTGTTAATACAAAACAACTTATAAAGGGCCTTTTGGCATTGGGAGCTTTGGTGGCAGGATTTCTTAAAATCTGGGGCAGAGACAGTAGGCCGGGTGGCAACAGAGCTCATTATGAAAGAGTTTTTGCTGAAATAATAGGAAGAGCTTTTTCTGACGATAAGAGAAATTACGATAAACTTATCGATGCTATAATGTATTTTGGCGATTCGAGCTATTCTAAAGCTATTAAAATACTTGATAATCTTTATAAAAAAGCTTGTCGATTAACTGCGGATTATGAGGCAGTAATGCTGTTTTTAGGGCTATCTTATTCGGATTCCGGTAATATCCATGAAGCTATAGAAATATATGAGGCTCTTCTTAACAGAGCTCCGTATAATGTTATGGCACTATCTAACCTTGGACTTCTATATAAAAATACGGGAGATTACGACAGGGCCAAAAGATTACTTGAGAATGCCATTAGCGTGGATTCATCTTATGTCTATGCATATAATAATCTTGCGGGGGTATACTATAGGAAAGGGGAATATGAAGAGGCTCTTAAGTATGTAGATAAAACAATTGAGTTAAAACCGGGATTGGAATCTGCTTACAGTTGTGCAGCCTTGTGTCACAAGGCTCTTGGCCATACTGATGAGGCTGAGAAATATTGCAAGCTTTATTCAGTGAATGGTGGAGACGGTAAGGCCCTTGCGAATTTACTTTCCACTATATGATATTAAGCGTCGACAGTTGGAAATGTATGAAATTACTTGTAACACCGATTAAATTGTGTTAACTTGTAATAAATTTTTATGTGCTATAAAATAAAGGTAAAATAAGAAGACTGTGGGCTTGCCACAGCATGCCGTTAATCGGCACGGAATGGAGAGGAAAATGATTACATCTTCTGTTATTCAAAACTGTATAGATGATTTGCATACCATTACCAAAATCGATTTTTGCGTATACGATCCGGAAGGACTTAAGATAGCCTCCACCTTCGATGCATCGGACATTACGGGAGAGTTTATTTATTCTTTCGCTGTATCACCCGCTGACTCACAGGTAATAGGAGCTCATCACCTCTTAAAGATTCATGATGAGGAAGAGACAGCCTACATTCTGGTGGCCAAGGGAATGTCCGAAGATGTATACATGGTGGCCAAAATCTGTGTTTCCCAGATTCAGGCTCTCATAATTGCATACAAAGAAAGATTCGACAGAAACAACTTCTTCCAGAATCTGATGCTTGATAACCTCCTTCTGGTGGACATCTACAACAGAGCCAAGAAGCTTCATATCGAAGTTAATGCGCCCAGAGTCGTATTCCTTGTGGAGGCTCGCATCGAGAAGGACAACTCCGCAATGGAAGTGCTTAAGGGAATGTTCTCTCAGCAGGCGGGCGACTATCTTACAGCAGTTGATGAGAAGAACATTATTCTTATCAAGAACGTGGAAGAGTGCGCAGGATATGAGGATTACGTTGAGATAGCCAATACCATCGTTGACATTGTTAACACAGAGGCGATGCTTAAGGTTAAGGTTTCTTTCGGCTCCAAGGTTAACGAGCTTAAGGACGTTTCCAAGTCCTACAAGGAAGCCAAGATGGCGCTCGATGTAGGTAAGATTTTCTACGCTGAGAAGACGGTTATTTCCTATACTTCTCTCGGTATCGGTAGACTAATCTATCAGCTTCCCGAGAACCTTTGCCACTTGTTCATCGATGAGATATTCAGAGACGGAATTCCGGAGACTATTGATGAGGAGATTCTTTCTACAGTCAATAAGTTCTTCGAGAACAACTTGAACGTGTCGGAGACTTCCAGACAGCTGTTCGTGCATCGTAACACGCTTGTATACCGTCTTGAGAAGCTTGAGAAGGCTACAGGCCTTGACGTAAGAACCTTCGATGATGCTCTTACATTTAAGATTGCGCTGATGGTTGTTAACTACATTAAATATCTTGATAATCTTGAGTAAAAGAAAGCCCTCGACAGATAATTGCCGGGGGTTTATTTATACACCTTCAAGGTCGAAGGGCGGGATAAAGCTTTCCTTGTTGACTTCGCCTTCCTGGAAGAAAGCGTTAGTGACGCCCATATCAAGGGCGGCATTGATGACCTTGTCGTATTCGCGCTTGGTAAGAGAGCGCCTTAAACAGTCGTATTCCGCACCGTTCGGAATGATATCGGAGAGCGGAGTGTACTGACTCATAATACTTAGGTAAATGTTGTCCGCATATCTGTCATGGAGATAGCGGATTATTTTAATGGCTTCGTTCGTATGCGCAGGAAGCACGAGGATGCGCACGATTACGCCCTTCTTAATGATTCCCGTGGTATCGTCAAAAGAAGCCGCGCCGGCCATTTCTACCATCTTGTCGACAGCCTTCATAGCGACTTCCGGATAGTCGGGAGCCTTAGAGAAGAGGGCGGCAGTATCACTGCTTATATATTTAAAGTCAGGCAAAAAAACATCCACAATACCGCGCAGCTGCTCAAGGGTCTCAGCCTTCTCATAGCCGGAGGTATTGTATACGAAAGGTATCTTTAAGCCCTTCTCACGCGCACGTGTAGCGGCGGCAACTATATGCGGAACATAGTGAGTAGGCGTGACAAGATTGATGTTGTTGGCACCTTTGCCCTGAAGCTCAAGAAAGATTTCTGCGAGCCTGTCTGCTGAGATTTCCTTACCGTACTTGCCACGGGAGATCTCGTAATTCTGACAGAATACGCACTTGAGCGGGCAGCCTGCGAAGAACACGGCGCCGGAGCCGTTGCTGCCGCTGATACAGGGCTCTTCCCACATATGAAGAGCGGCGCGGGTAACCATCAGACGACTGCTCTCACTGCACACTCCAAGAGCTCCCTCAGTACGACGAGCGTTACACTCGCGGGGGCAGAGCCTGCAGTTCTCGTATTCTTTTGCTACAAATATATTAGAATCAGCCATACAAAAATACCGTATCCACATAGCCGTCAGTGCCGCGAACACTCCGGTTTCCTCGCGGCACATGGAAGATTCCTCTTAGTGCTGCTTCGTTCCCGACCTGACACGGTTCGTGG
>JAEEGK010018126.1_pt1 | contig 15260 bp, 13 predicted proteins | sample 8958771 | NCBI WGS metagenome assembly JAEEGK01 (sample SAMN16246547, study PRJNA631951) | gut metagenome | biome: gut microbiome; feature: rumen; material: SC-attached | host: Bos | place: Iran: Karaj | collected 2018-10 | reverse complement strand
TTCGTCTAATTCCTGTGCTTCGATGGTACGTCTGTCGACGTCAAAGATACCTCCTCAAGGCATCAATCCTCTTACATAAGTCTTTAAGTTGGTCAGCAGTGATCATAATATAATAAGGTGTTGTTTTTTGACTCCGGGACTGTATTCTATTTGACCCTGGCCACTGACTCTGACCCTGACCTCTTTATAGAAGTAAAAGTGGTCATGGTCATGGTCAGGGGTCATGGTCCCCACCCTGTAGCCTTTTGGCTTTATTGTTTAATTTCGGGCTGCAAAGGTAGTAATTTTATGGAGAATTTGTATTTTTGCCCTTATTAAAAGCATATCCTATGAAAAGACATTTCCTTTTTTTATTGCTGGTCTTTGGCGTTTTAGGACTGAATGCCCAGACCTTCACCTATGGTGATTTGAACTATGAAGTCAACTACGGCGGGACTTCCGTGACTGTTTTAGAGCATGTCGACGGCACCGATGCCACGGGCACCTTGACCATCCCCGATCATGTGGTTTATAATGGAAACAGCTATGCTGTAACTATTATTGACAGCTATGCTTTTAGCTATTGCAGGGGATTGGAAGGCACTTTGGTTCTTCCCAACACCCTTGAGGAAATTGGTGACGATGCCTTTGACTACTGTGGTTTTACTGGCGTCGTGAACATTCCTGCTTCGGTGGAATGGATTGGCTACACGCCTTTCTATGGCTGTGATGGCATCGAGGGCTTTGTGGTCGACCCCGCCAACGAGGACTACGACTCGCGCGACAACTGCAACGCTGTTATCTCGTCTTATAGTAATGAACTGAAATTCGGATGCAAGAATTCGACCATTCCCAATGGGGTTGAATCCATTGCCGAAGATGCCTTTAACCGTTGCAGCGGACTGACTTCCATCACCATACCAAGCTCGGTGACTGAAATCGGTGGTTGGTCGTTCTGGTTTACAGGGTTGACGAGCATTAACATTCCGAGTTCGGTGACCTACATCGGCGTGAACCCCTTTGCAGGATGCGCTCAACTTGAAGAAATTGTCGTTGAAGCTGGCAATCCCGTCTTCGACTCGCGAAATGGTTGCAATGCTATCATTAGGAAGAGTAACAACGAGTTGCTTGCTGGTTGCCAAAACACGGTGATTCCTGACGACGTGACCCTTATCGGCGACAACGCCTTCTATTATTGCAGCACGCTCACAGGCGAGTTGGTGATTCCTGAACAAATCACTTCCATTGGAAAATATGCCTTTGAAAAGTGCACAGGTCTGACGGGCTCTTTGGTCATCCCCAATACCGTCGTTGAGCTTGGCGAGTCGGCTTTTGGCAACTGCAGTGGTTTTGACGGCACTTTGACCTTAAGCGAGAACTTGACCTACATAGGCGGCTGGACTTTCGAGGAGTGCTCTGGTTTCAAAGGCTCCTTGGTGATTCCCAATTTGGTGACTTCCATCGGTTCCAGTGCCTTTGAAGGTTGCCACGGCTTCGACGGTACATTGACCCTATCAAAGAACTTGACCTCTATTGAGAGTTTTGCCTTTGCGAGCTGTGATGGTTTCATGGAGGCTGTCATCTACGCCGAAGTGCCCCCAACACTTGGCAATTATTCTTTCGGTGGCTTTGGCAGCACCAAGCTCACGGTGCCATGCGGATGCGTTTCGGTCTATGAGAACTCCGATTGGCATGAGCAGTTCACCAATATCGTTGATGATTGCACGGCTGTTTCTGAAAACTGTGACAACAGTATTTCGGTTTATCCCAATCCAACTCATGGCATGGTGAGAATCGAAGCAGAAGGCATCAATAACATTTGCATTTTCAATCTTTTGGGAGAAAAGGTGTTTGAAAGGGCTGTCAATGGAGTTGCTTTTGAATTTGACTTTGGCAGTTTTGGAAAGGGCCTATATGTGATAAGAATAGAAACAGCAGAAGGCTTTTCGACAAAAACTGTCACCGTGATGTAATAATTCCATTCCCTTGTTGTCTAACATGATGAACGTTGCAACGAAAGACGCATTATGAACAACGACAAGGAACATCAGTTTGAACTTTTGGTGCGGCAGCACAAGCGGACCATCTACACGGTGTGTTACATGTTCTCGCGCAACAAGGCCGAAATCGACGACCTGTTTCAGGAAATCCTTATCAGGCTTTGGAACGGCTTCGACAATTACGAGGGACGAAGCACCGCGCAGACATGGATCTACCGCGTGGCGCTCAACACGGCCATCAATCAGGATAAGAAGGAACGCCGGCGCATCGAGACCGTGCCGCTGACGGTGGACATCGACCCTTACGAGGCCGACGACCCCAAGACGCAACAAATCCGTGACCTTTACGACCGCATCTCGCGCCTCGACCTTATCGACCGAAGCCTCATCCTGCTTTGGCTCGAAGGCATCACTTACGACGAAATCGGGGCCATCATCGGCATCACGCCGAACAATGTGGGGGTGAGGCTGGCGCGCATCAAGGACAAACTGGTGAAAATGTCGAAAAACGAATGAAAGGGAATCATCATGGAAAACAACGAAAACAATAACCTCTCCGAACTGGACCAGCTGAAGGCCCAATACGAAACGCTGAAACAGCAGTTCGACCAACAGGAAATCGTCAATGACCGGCTGATGAAGTCATCCATCAGGAGCAACGTGAATTTCTATATGCGCTACCGTTGGAAGCAATACATACTCTATCCAGTTGGAATCCTTGTCGGTCTGCTGACTATCAAATGGAAGTTTTCCGGCAATCTCTCGTTGATGCTGTTTTATATTACCTACATGTTGGTGAGCTTTGCCTTCGAGATGTTGATGTTGAGAAAACTACATGTCAAAACCTTAGAGAACTACGACTTACTGACCCTCTCCAATCAAGCCCGTGGTTTTAAGAAACTCTACTCTTCATTTGCGATTCTAGGCGCTGTTCCGATGTTAATCCTGTTTGTCGGCTTGTTTGCGCATGCTGGATACGATCACCTACCGAGCTTGCGCTCATTGCTCATTGTGTTTTGTGCTGCGTTGTTTATTTTTGTGAGTGTGGGAATTTTAGATATACGTCATAAGACCAAACCTTGCGATGAGATTATCCGTCAGATAGAAGCCTCTGAGGCTGCAGAAAAAAGGAAAACTGGTTTCGACAAGAAGCAAAAGTGGTTCTGCGTCGCCATGATTGTCGCTTTCCTCTGCCTTGATGTTTGGGCCTATATGATTGTTGCTTCTCATTTGAAGCTGCCCCCAATTTGGCATAACATGGAATATGTGCGACCAGCGGATGACTTGTCATCGGAAGGCACATTGGAGTTTTGGGAATTTTATGCCGATACCATTGTGGCTGAGGAAGATGTCCCAGTTGTGGTGGAAAACTGGCAACAAGGTGATTCTCTTGTTGTTATGAAAAGTAATTGTCAGTCAGATCCAGTTGAGACGCGTCAAGGCACATCTCTATTGTACGCCTTGAAAAAGACTACGCCAGAAGGCCCAGCCATCAGCTCGGCAGTTATGCACGGCAAGCCTCTGGTGGCGTATGTGGAATGTACCTATCCACGTAGAAATCCCAACGATGAACCCGTGCAGTTGTTCGTGTTTTTGACTTCTGAGGCACGACAACTCTGGTATCGGTTTACCACTGAAATAGCGGGGCATAGGACGGCGATTGTTATGGATGGCGTTGTGATTCAAGATTGGCAGGTGATGTGTGGCATCGATAACGGCCAGTTCATGATCACGAGAGAATGGTCATCGAAAGAAGAAGTGGAGACCTTCTGCGAGCAATTGATAAAGCAGTAAATATAAAAAATCATGCATATCGTCGAATTCTACAAATCATCAACTATGAAAAAAGCTATTATTATTGTTTTGGCACTTGTCGTTGGCTTCGCCTTCGAATCTCATGCACAAATCCTGTATCGCATTTCTGGAAATGGCCTTGAAGCGCCCAGTTATATTGTCGGCACTTACCATTTGGCACCTGCTTCATTCGCTGATAGCATTCCGGGTATGCGACAGGCAATAGAAGAAACTACTCAAGTATGTGGTGAATTGGATATGATGGATGTTTTCAAACCTGAGAATGCCGCACGCATGTTGCAGTCGCAGATGTTGCCAGAAGGGGTCACACTGTCCTCGCTACTCACTACCGAACAGCGTACGCGTCTGAATGCTTTGTTGCTTGAGGTATTGGGCACGAATCTGGATGATGAGGCTTATGCCGCTCAAGTGGAAAAGATGAAGCCTGTAGTTCTCTCCACAACGCTCTCCCTGGCAGCCTACATGAAGAAGACACAGTCATTCAATCCCATGGAACTGCTTGACAGCTATTATCAGATGCTTGCCTTGCAGAACAGCAAAAGCGTCAAGGGGTTTGAAACAGTTGACTTCCAGATGGGAGTGCTCTACGGAGCAGAACTGCCAAAGCAGGTGAATGACCTTATGTGTATGGTGGACCACTTTGAAGAGAGCACAAAATTGGTCGATCGGATCACGGATGCCTATTTTTCGCAAGATCTTCAAAGTTTAGAAGCGGTATTAGAGGAAGAGCTTGATGGTGAATGTGGTGGCTCCCCAGAGGATGAGGCTACCTTGATTGATAATCGTAACCGCAACTGGATCAAAATGATGCCTGGAATTATGGCAGAGCAGCCAACCCTCTTTGCCGTCGGCGCCGGACACCTCTGTGGGGAGCAAGGTGTACTGAAACTTCTCGAAGGATTAGGCTATGTTGTCGAAGGCGTTAAATAAAGGGAAAGAAAAAAATCGAAAAAACTCTCTTTTTTCTTGACAGTATCGAAAAAAGCCGTACTTTTGCAGTGTCTTAATAAACTAATACACTAAAACAAAATCGATACACAAAACAATCAATTATTTCATTCAGAAGGCAATAATACGGTTTCACCTTCGTTAAACATTCAATTAAACAGGAGTTTTTCACTTTCTACATTTACAACTATGAACAAACGTGTTTTTATCCTTTTCGCACTCTTTGGGTGCTTCATTATGCCAGGTTTGGCACAGAATAAAGTGACTGGCACCATCGTCGAGGAAGCCAACGGCAAGGTCATTCCCTTTGTCAACGTGGGTCTGTTCCGACAGGCCGACAGCGTCTTCGTGAGCGGTGCCGCCTCCGACGACAAAGGTCGTTTTGAACTTTTGGCACCCAACGGCGACTATCGTCTGGCGGTTTCGGCCATCGGTTTTCAGACCTACGAGCAGATGCTCACCCTGAAGGGCAACCAAGATCTTGGTAAACTGAAACTCAAAGAAGGGTCCACCAAACTCGATGAGGTGGTCGTCACTGAGAAGCGTCCTTTGTTCGCTGTGGAAGGGGAGAAGACCATGTATAATGTGGCCGAAGACCCGAGTATCCAAACGGGAACGGCCTCCGATGCCTTGCAGAATGCTCCTGGTGTGGAGGTCGATGTGGAAGGTAACATCACTTTGCGAGGCACCTCGAGCGTGGAGGTGTGGATCAACGACAAACCTTCACACATGACGGCAGAGAACCTCAAGACCTACATCCAGACCATGCCAGCCAACAGCATCGACCGCGTGGAGGTCATCACCAACCCCTCGGCACGCTACGGTTCGAAGGCCGATGGCATCATCAACATCGTCACTAACGCCAAGATTCAAAAGAATGAGTTCTTCAGCTTCGGCGTGAATGCTTCGACGAGTCCATACATCGGCCCATGGGCTTCCTACGTGTGGTCAAACGACAAACTGACGGTCAACGCCTACATCAATGGCGGCTATTCGCATTGGAAAGGCTTCAACAAGGTTGAACAATCTCTGTTCAACGACGATGGTGTTTTGGCTAACCATGAGTCTGACTCATCGTACTACACCAGCAAGAACTATAACACGGGCGGTTTCTTTAGCCTTGATTATGAAATTGACACGTCCAACAGCCTCAACCTTTGGTTCAGTGGCTGGCCGAGTTGGGGAGGCAATAACAATTTTACTGCAACAGCTCGTGAAGAATTCCTGCCCAATCCGTTGAATACCGTCTTCGAAGAGCGCTCTGATGCTTACGACCGAAACTTTTTCGCCAATGGAGGCTTGTATTACCAGCACAAGTTCGACAACAAGGGCCACAGCTTGTCTGTGAGCGTCAACGGCATGGGCTGGGGAGGTGCTAATGGCGGTGAAGTGAAGAGACAGTTTACTTCTCCTATGGATTACACCTTCCTGTTTCGACAGGAAAACAGTTATAAATCCATGGGCGCTGAAGCTGAAATCGTCTACAACCGACCTTATTCCGAGAATGGAGAAATCTCGGTGGGTTACACCGTGGGCTATGATCCCGAGAAGCAGTATCTTAAGACAGATTCGATTGTTGACGGCGAATGGGTGAACGATGTTTACCGTTCCTACAAGGCCAACTTCACCAATTTGAACAACGAGGCCTTCATTACTGTGCAGCACAAGTTCGGTGGCTTCACCGTGAAGCCGGGCATCCGTTTCGTTAGCGAGCTGGTCAGCGGAGAATATCCCTATACCTTCCCTGGCGACACCACCGATTATAATTTCAGGAAGCATTTTCCCAGCGTTAGGCCGTCATTGCATCTATCGTACCGCACCGAGTCAATGCATAACTTCAAGTTGAGCTACACGATGCGCATCGCTGCACCTAATGCTGAACAATTGAGCAAGTTCCCATTGTATCACATGGACAGCTACAGCACGGGTAATCCTGATCTGGAACGCATCTACACCCATTCCGTCGAGGCGGGTTGGACCAAGTATTGGAACAACTTCGGCTCGGTGGGTTTGTCGGCCTACTATCGCGGCAAGAACAACGAGGTCAATCAGATAAAACTTTCGGAATACCATTGGCTTTACGACCGTGTGGTACCCTATTCCTATCCTGTCAATGTAGGAAAGAGCCATACCACTGGCTTTGAGTACAACATGATGTATCGTCCGAGCGCTTTCTTCAACTTGCGTTTCTATGCCAACCTTTACGATTCCTATATCTATACGGAATACAACGAGAAACCATACGAGTTTGAGAAGTGGTCTTACAGCTTCCGCCTGAACATGTGGGCCAAACTATGGAACAAATTGGAAGTGACAGCCTCGGGCTATTACAGCTCGCCGACGCAATCCCTGTTCAGTGAGCGTAAAGGCTGGTTCGGTATCAATGCGGGTCTGCGTGCCGACTTCTTCGACCGCAAGATGTCGGTGTATGTCAACGCGAACGACATCTTTAACACGAACCAATTTGGGCAATCGAATAGCAGCCCGTATGTGCAGTCGAACTCCACCTACAAATATAACACACGCAGCGTGGCGGTCGGTGTGACCTTCCGCTTCGGTAAGATGGAACTTGAGCAACGCGCCCGCCAAGGTGAGGGAGAATCTGGCAGTGCACCTCAAGGCATGGGTGGAATGTAAGGCGAAGGTCCCTGAGCCCTGAGCCAGCCGAAGGGTCGAAGGGCCGATCTTAATTAAGGAATTACCATCTTTTGCGTTCTGATGGTGCTCCCATCGTTAAGACGCAGGACATAAATGCCTGGTGACATGGTAGAGACGGTGTGCACACCGTCTCTATTGTTTATGGTCTCTGACCAAACGGTTCTGCCCGTCATATCCACCATCTGTAGAGACGCGCCATGGCACGTCTCTACATCGTTGATATAGATACGACCGTTTGATATGTATGCAAAAGGCACATTTTCATATTCTTCCATGCCATAATGTGGGTCAAACACCAGTTTGAAGCGTGAGGCATAGTCGGTGGTCTTGGCAGAGAAGCTATAATTTGGTGTCGTCAGCAGGTCAATGTTATTGCCCGTCATATTGTCGATGAGATGCAGGTAGTCGAGGTCGTTATTGCTGATTTCAAAATGAAGGGTGTAATTGCCGTTTTTCTCGACTTTAAACTTAAGGGGCTGCATAATGACGCTGTCGATGCTTAAGATGGCCAAGTCCTTGTTGTCATGCGTGAAATACACCCTTGGTGCTTTCTCAAAAATGCTGAATTTGACCAAATCGTCGCCTTCGTTGAAGCTTAAAAGAGCTTGGTCGAGCACCGATGCAGGTGCGTTGCTCTTAGCCACTGTGATTTCTATATACCCTTGAAAACTTAAGTATTGGAAAAACGGCATGTGGCTAAACAATACTTCGTTGTCGTCCGAACCGTTCGAATTAACTATGAGGCCTAAACAAGGTGCTATGCTTCTAGTTGCGGAGTTGGGCACAGCAATTAAGGAATTGCTTTCATTACTTAAAACATAATAGCTTCTGTTTAGGTAGGCATTGCAAGGCAAAGGGTTGCCTATGAAATTGCATCCTGCATAAGCCCCGTTTCCAGCATGATAGGAGAGGTCGCATTCGGCGCTGTAGCCCACGGTTGTTCCTTCAAACAGTAAAGTCGTGTCTTTAGCGTTGGCATACAAGTAACTCTTTCCGTTTTCAATGGCGAACGGGCTCTCTTTGTAGTTGATCCAATCCGTAGTGTTGTCATTGAAAGAATAAAGTGCGTAACCTGTTTCTGGCTCGGTGAGGAATCCGTTTTCCGTTGAGGGAATGACATCTTCATGAATAGGTGAGGCGATGAGGTCCCAAAGATGGTTGTCTTCGTCGTAGGCGTTGATGTTCTTTTTGATGGTAACCTGTAGAGGTTCCCTGTAGACCAGTTGGGCCTTGTTTTCGAGGATAAAGTCGTTGTCGCCCCAATGGATGGCAGTATTCACGATCAGCGTCTTTTCTGCAAGGACGGTAAGCGTGTAATTGTCTGAATTATTTAGGGTTCCGATGCTAATATCTTCGTCAACGATGACATCGGCTGAGATAGTCGCCTCATCAAACATTCCGGTGGGTTTCAGTCCATCAAGCCAATTCTCCTCATTTGACCAAAGTTTGTCGCCAGTCGTTCCCAAAAAGGTTTGGGCTTGGGCAAAAGCCAGCGCAGTGAAAAGAAACACCGCTAAAAAAACAGCGCGATGGAGCGTGGTAAATCTACTTTTTTTCATTTCAAATTCTGTTTTCATTCAAAAAACGGTCCGTTTTTCGACTCCAAAAATAGGGAAATTTGGCCTAATATGTTGTCAAAAATCCATTTTTCGCCACAAAAATGGCCGAATTTCGCCACAAATAGCCGGTTTTCGCCACATTTGGCCCGTTTTCGGCACATTTTCCACGCAGCATGATGCGATGCTGTACTTTTGCAGCGTTTTTAAAAAAAATGAAAACGAGTTTTTAATCTAATCGGAAACGAAATGAAAATAATTGGAACTGGAAGCGCGTTGCCGTCCCTCACCGTCACCAACGACGACTTGGCGACTTTCTTGGACACCAACGACACTTGGATTACGACCAGAACGGGTATTCAGGCCCGTCACCTTTTATCAACCGAATCTTTATATGACTTGGCTGTTGACGCTGCCACTAAAGCCATCAACGCCTCGGGCTTGCGGCCCGACCAGATTGACTTCCTCTTGGTCTCTAATGTGGCAAACCAACACGTCACCCCAGGCTTGAGCTGTATCATCCAAAAACGTATTGGCGTCACCTGCGCTGGTCTCGACATCAATGTGGCTTGCGCAGGTTTTGTCAACGCCCTGATGCTTGCCGACAGCATGATCAAGGCGGGCCATGCCAAGAATATACTGATTGTGTGTGCTGAAGAACCCACGAAATATTGCAACTGGCACGAAAGAGATTGCAGCGTGTTGTTCGGCGATGGCGCTGGTGCCGTGGTGTTGACCGAAGGCACGGCCTTTAAGGATGTGAAGCTCACCATGATCAGCGATCGCGATGTGCTTTATTATGAGCGCGGCATGGAGACGACGCCTTTCGAGCAGCACTATGTCAAAGGCCAGCCTTTGGTGATGAAGGGCAAGGAATTGTTCAAAACCGCTGTTACCGAGTCGGCTAAAGATATTCAGAATGTTCTGGATTACAATCACTTGACCCACGAAGACATCACGTGGTTCTTGCTGCATCAGGCCAATAAGCGCATCATCGAGGGCATCCGCAACATCATTGGAGGTCCCGAAGAGAAATATCCTACCATCATCGAGAAGTATGGCAACACCTCATCGGCCAGCATCCCGATTATGCTTGACGAGATGTTGAGAGCTGGTAAGATTAAGGAAGGTGACAAAATCATTATGAGTGCCTTTGGCGCCGGCTTCGTTTCAGCTGCCTGCCTTTGGGAATGGGAATTTTAATGAATGTGAGATCCCAAGCCTTTGCCGTCATCGCGGACCCGATCCGTGATCTCCTGAAGCAAAAAAGTCTCCCTTCTTGCTTAGGAGATGGCGGATGTTCCTCCGCCATGACGCAATAGGCTGAAAGACACACTCCAAGGTTTAATGAATAAAAGAACAAATGATATATGGAAAATAGAAGAGTAGTAATCACTGGCATGGGCGCTATTTCGCCGATTGGCAACGACCTGCCGTCGATATGGGATAACCTGATGAAGGGCTATTGCGGCATCGACTTCATCAAATCGTTTGATACCACCGACCTCCCTGTGAAGATCGCTGCCGAGCTGAAGGACTTCAATCCTGAGGCTTGTGGCGTCGACAAGGGCTTTGTCAAGCGTAACGACCGTTTTGCGGTCTACACCTTGGCCGCTGCCTACCAAGCCATGAAGGACAATGAGGACATGCAGATGAGCCCCGACCGTTTGGGCGTGTATGTCGGTTCCGGCATCGGTGGCTTCGACACCATTATGAAGGGCGTCAAGACCTATTATGAAGAAGGTGCGCGTTGGATTTCTCCTTTGATGATCCCGACCATGATTGGTAACCAAGCCTCGGGTAGTGTGGCTATTCGCTACAACGCCCAAGGACCTTGTGTCCCCATCGTGACGGCTTGTGCCACGGGTACCCACAGCATTGGTGAGGCCTATCGTGCCATCAAGCACGGCTATGCCGATGCCATCATCGCTGGTGGTTCTGAAGCTGGTATCAACCCTGTCTCCATTGGTGGTTTTGCCAACTGCAAGGCTCTCACGAAGTCGGAAGATCCCAAGTACGCCTCTCTGCCGTTCAACAAGAACCGCGCTGGTTTTGTCATCGCCGAGGGCTCGGGCATCGTGCTCCTTGAGGAATACGAACACGCCAAGCAGCGTGGTGCGAAGATCTATGCCGAACTTTGCGGTTACGGCAACTCATGCGATGCCTATCACAGCACGGCTCCGCGTCCTGATGGCACCACACAGAGCCTGGCCATCAAGCAAGCCCTCGAAGAAGCCAAGTTCAAGGCTGGTGAGAGCCTTTACATTAACGCCCACGGTACGGGCACCCCGATGAACGATAGCGGTGAGACCCGCGCCATCAAGATTGCGATGGGCGAGGAGGAAGCCCATAAGGCCCACATCAGCTCCACCAAGTCGGAGATGGGTCACGCTCTTGGTGCAGCAGGTGCCATCGAGCTGATCATCAGTGTGATGGCTTTGAATAACAACATCGTGCCTCCGACCATCGGCTTGGATGAACCCGATCCCGAGTGCGACCTAGACTACACGCCTAACAACCCGCTCAAGGTAGACCTGGACATTGCCATTTCCAATTCCTTGGGCTTCGGTGGACATAATGCTTGTCTGGCGATACGTAAAATCTAATAATGCCTCTGGCTCTTGGCTACTGGCCTCTGGCAGCATCACGAAAAGTGTGAAACTGCCAGAAGCCAAAGGCCAGAAGCCTCAAATCTTGAAATTAGAAATCTTGAAATAATCAACAATATGAACAGAGACGAAATCAAACAGTATCTCCCACACCGCGAGCCTATGCTTTTGGTCGACGAGATGAACCTCGACGAGAACCATGTGTGTCATTCCAAGTACCATGTGACGGGCGAGGAGTTCTTCCTGCAAGGTCATTTCCCTGGCGAACCTGTAGTGCCTGGTGTCATCCTTTGCGAAATCATGGCCCAGTCGTGCGCCCTGCTGATGAAGGACGACCTCATCGGCAAGCTGACCTTCTACACAGGCATCGACAAGGTGCGTTTCAAGAACAGCGTCAAGCCAGGCGACACCGTAGAGGTGGAAGCCACGCTGACCTATCATCGTGCCAACATCTACATCTGCTCAGCTGTGCTTAGCGTGGGTGGCAAGATGTGCGTGAAGGGTGAGCTTTCCTTTGCCCTGCTTCCTGACACAAGAAACAAATAACAACATGGCAACGATTCAAGACAAGGCGAAGGCGTTTGTCGCTACCAAGCTGAATGTCAGCGAGTGTGAAATCACGCCAGAGAAGAACCTTTTCAACGACTTGGGCGCCGACTCGTTGGATGTCGTGGAGCTTCTCATGATCCTGGAGCGCGAATTTAACGTGAAGCTCTCCGAGGACGATACGGCCAACGTCAAAACCGTCGGCGACTTGTATGATATGATTGAGAAATACCAAAAGAAAACTAAATAACAGAAAATCATGGGATTATTAGACAATAAAGTGGCTCTTATTACGGGAGCCGGTCGTGGCATCGGCAAGGCAATCGCCATGCGTTTTGCCCAGGAAGGCTGCAACATCGCCTTCACCGATATCGCTCTGAACGATGTCGTCATGGAAACGGAAAAGGAACTGCAAGCCCTTGGCGTCAAGGTCAAGGCATACGCTTCCAATGCCGCCAATTTCGAGGAGACGCACCAGGTCGTCGACGAAATTGTCAAGGACTTTGGCCGCATCGACATCCTCGTCAACAATGCAGGTATCACCAAGGATACCGCTCTGAAACGCATGACCGAGGAACAATGGGATGCCGTCATCAACGTGAACCTTAAGTCGGTGTTCAACTTCACCAAGGCTGTGCAGCCTGTGATGTGGAAGCAGGCTGGTGGTAGCGTCATCAACATGAGTTCCGTGGTGGGCGTTTCAGGCAATGCCAACCAGTGTAACTATTCCGCCTCGAAGGCTGGTATCATCGGCTTCACGAAGAGCGCTGCCAAGGAGATGGGTGTGCGCAACATCCGCCACAACGCCATTGCTCCTGGCTTCATCATCACCGCCATGACCAATGCCCTGCCCGAAGACGTCCGCAAGGCTTGGGAAAGCCTGATTCCGCTGCGTCGCGGCGGCACGCCTGAAGATGTGGCCAACGTGGCCCTCTTCCTCGCCAGCGATCTCAGCTCGTATGTCACGGGTCAGGTCATCCACTGCTGTGGCGGCATGAATTGCTAAAAGGACGCAAGACTGAGGACTTTGGGACGCAAGACTGCGCTGCCGAAACCTTGAGTATAGAAATATTTTATTGAAAACGATTGCAGAAGAAAAGCCTCGCTAATTGGCGGGGCTTTTCTGTTTTATTTCTTGTTGAAGGCTTCCAATACCTTTGCTGAGTAGGTCTTAGAAACTGGTATGGATTCTAATCCTTCCCGCTCGAAGTCGATGACGAAGCCGTCGGCCTCGTTATGAAGCACGCTTACCTTTTTTATATTGACGATATAGGAACGGTGGCAGCGCATCAACGAGCTGGAATCCACGCAGTTGTCGGCGATGGTCTGCATCTTGCAGCGGAGCAGATAACTGGCTATGGCGCCGCTGCGTTGGTAAAACACGTTGATATAGTTGTCTTCTGCCTTGATATAGTAGAGGTTGTCGAGCTTGACGGATAGCTTCAGGTTGCCGTTGTTATCCATTAGGTTGATGATCTCGGTGTGCTCGGGCATCACCTCGTCGTCCGACTCCACCGTGTCACTCTTGGTAAGCATAAGGCGTTGTTGCGTGTCTTTCAATAAGATAACCAAGTCTGTGACGGTGTAAGGCACCCCCAAGGCTACTAAAGAGACGAGGAAACTTTTCGCCAGGATGAAGGCAAAGCTATGTCCCATGGCTTCGGTTGTCTGGATTTGGAAATAGGAGAGTAGCGTGTAATACACGGCAATCAGCACAATTTCTAGGAAAAGCCAGAAGATGTAAAGCCAGAAGGGGAAATGTCGCATCTTGCGGACCAACCATGTCATGAAGGTTCGGCTAAGTGCCAAGAACAAGGTGCCGGTGCCCACGAATGCCAAAGTGGTGAAGAAATAGCTGCCTTTTCCGACTTGGAACCATGCCGTTCCCGAAAAGGGCACGTATGCCGTCAGAAACACCAATGCAAAGAGCGTCGAGATAATCACATTGAGCGATTGCCCAACAGGTTCTGTCAGACACTCAGGCGTTTGTGTGATCAGTCTCTTTGTGTATTTCATCAGGTTGGTAAGATTTGAGCGGCAAAGATACAAAAACTTGTCAAAATGCCAAATCCTTTATCACTTCCCAAACCAGTGAGCTTTCAAAGCCTTTCTGCATGGCGTAGGCGGCCAGTTTGCGCTTTTTCTCGAAGTCAGTTTCGGCTTTTATAGTCTTGGATTTTGTCTTGAGGATGTCGATGAGACGTTGGCGGTAGACTTCTTCATCGGTCTGTCCCAATGCTTCATCGATGATCTCCTTGTCAATGCCTTTCTGTATGAGGTGGAAACGGATTTTGTTGACGCCCCAGCCGCTTTGGTTGACCTTGCCTCGAACAAAAGCCATGGCAAAGCGCTCATCATTGACGAATCGATTATCCAATAGATAATCAAGGATTTTTGCTTTTTCCTCCTCGGAGATATCGAAGGTCTTCAGCTTTTCTCTCACATCTTTTACACAACGTTCCTGATAGGCGCAGTATTTGGCCATTTTGTCAAGAACCTGGTCGGGCGTGAGGGGCTTTTGGGGCTTTTTCGGCATCAGCAGTCGATTTTGAGGTCGCCTTCCTTGATCCAGCCAATCTTTCTCAGAATCATACCGAAGAGCCAAGAAAGCACAGCAGGGAGCACGAAGCAAACCAGAGCCATGCCAAGCCACATGTTCATGCCGCCTTCGGGCATGGCGGTGTAGATGCCGATGGGTCCGACGAGACCGCAGGTGCCCATACCGGAACCGATGGGGATGTTCTCCAGATGGAAGACACAAGTTGAAATGGGTCCTGTGATGGCGGAGGTGAGCAAGACGGGAATCCAGATCTTTGGATTCTTCACGATGTTGCCCATCTGCAGCATCGAGGTGCCGAGACCCTGTGCCACGAGCCCGCCCCAACGGTTTTCCTTGAAGCTCAACACGGCAAAACCAATCATCTGGGCGCAGCAGCCAGCTGTGGCAGCGCCTCCTGCGATGCCGCCCAAACCGATAGCGAGGCAGATGGCCGCCGAGCTGATGGGCAGGGTGAGCACCGAGCCTATGACCACCGAGACGACGATGCCCATGAGGAAGGGTTGCATCTGTGTGGCGTTCTCGATGAAGGTGCCGAGGGCGGTCATCACCTTTTGGATGGGAGCACCTACAGCGTAAGCCATCAGCACAC
>JAEEGK010018125.1_pt1 | contig 15260 bp, 12 predicted proteins | sample 8958771 | NCBI WGS metagenome assembly JAEEGK01 (sample SAMN16246547, study PRJNA631951) | gut metagenome | biome: gut microbiome; feature: rumen; material: SC-attached | host: Bos | place: Iran: Karaj | collected 2018-10 | reverse complement strand
GCTGTCGCGGATGGTGGTGGTGGACATGGCCCGGTAGGCCTGCGCCTGGTTGGAGTCGTCGCGGATGTAATGCTCACGGGTGGTGCCGGCGAACTTGTAGGCCGCCAGGGCGGCCAGCTCCAGGTGGCCGAACAGCTTCCACTTGAGTTCTCCCTGGAAGCGGACGTTCGTCACGTCCAGATCCAGATAGTTGTTCTCCAGTTCATGGAAGATGTTGAAGGGAGCGTAGTTGCGCGTATAGAATTCGTCCGGGTCCAGGGCGCGGGAGGTGTTCAGCGCGTAGGAGTACGGGTTGATGTCGAAGTCACGCTGGACGGCGCCGTTCACGGCGTCGATGGTGGATCCCAGGGTTCCCGGCGCGCGCTGGTTACGGTACGATGCGTTGCCGATGAGGTTCAGGGAGAGGTTCTCGACGATCTTGAACGTGGAGTTGATGTTGGCCGTGTAACGTTTGACGGCGCTCTGCACGGACCAGCCCGGGTCATCCATCATGGACAGGGAAGCGTAGTAGTTGCCCTTGTCCGTACCGCCGGACATCGACACGGAATGGTTGTGCTGGACGTTGTAGGTGAACAGCCGGTCGAACCAGTCGGTGTTGCGGTACTCGGCGGCGCGGAGGTATTCGGCCTTGGCCTCCTCCGTGTTCGGGAGACCGAACTGGCCGGCCGTCTCGTTGAACTGGCTGATCAGCTGGTACATCTTACCGTAGATACCGCTGTCCGAGGCGTTGGCCGTTCCCGCATAGAGGAGATAGCCCTTCTGCTCCAGCTCCTGGTAGATGGACATCTGGTCCTGGGAGTTCATGATGTTGAAGTTGGAGTAGCTCGGCTTCAGACGGACGGTGTACTCACCGGTGTAGCTGATGCTGCTGTGTCCCGCACGGCCTTTCTTGGTCGTGACCACGATGACGCCCGCCATGGCGCGCGCACCGTAGATGGAAGTCGCGGAGCCGTCCTTCAGGATGTCGAAGCTCTCGATATCGTCGGAGTTCAGACCGGCGATGGCCGAGGAGATCAGGGTGTTGGCGTCACCGGAGCTGAGGTCTTCCGCATCGACGTCGACCACGTCCTCCATGATGACACCGTCCACCACCCACAGCGGCTTGGAGGAGCCGTAGATGGAGGTGGCGCCGCGGACGCGGATCTTCGGGGCCGTGCCGAACGTACCGGAGACGTTCTGCACGGAGACACCGGCCACACGGCCTTCCAGGGAACGGGAGATGTCGGCGATACCGTTCAGCTTGGCCTCATCGGCGTCCACCTTCACGGAGGAACCGGTGAACATGCGGCGGTCCACCGAGGTCATACCGGTGACGACCGCCTGCTCCAGCATCTCGGAATCCGGTTTGAGGGCAATGCGGACATTGTCCGACACCGGAACTTTCTGCTCCTCATAGCCCATGAACGAGCACACGAGGTTCTTGGCGCTCTGGGGAACCTTGTCCAGGACAAAGTTACCGTCCAGATCTGTCATGGTTCCGACCTTGTTGGCGCCTTCCACGTACACGTACGCTCCGACGATGGGTTCTCCGTCATCGACGGAGACGACCGTACCGCGGACCACGCGCGTCTGCGCGGAGGCTGTAGCCAGTCCAAGCAGGAGGGAACCGACACAGAACAGATAGGTTAACAGTTTGGTTCTCATTAGACAGTTTTTAGGAATAACAGTTTTTTCAGGTCGTTTGAAAGGACCAAAATATCGAAAAAAATTCACAATCGCAAGTTTTTTATGAATTTTACTAACTAATCCATAGGATAATCAACAATCTTATTAATTAAAAACAAAAATCGGGAGAGCGGAACAGCCCTCCCGATTTCTATCTGAAAAACCGGAACGCTTACAGTCTGTAATCTAACTGACCGAAATACACGCCCATCTCCCCGACCTGCACGACAGGCGTCAGAACGCCGTCCGCATTCGGATGCATCGCCATCTCCTCCAGGAAAGTATGGGAATGGCCGCCGACGAAAAGGTCGATGTTCCTCGTCTTCGAGCAGAGGATCGGGTCGGTGACGTCACCGGGATTGTGCTCCACGTAACCGATATGGGTGAGGGCGATCACGAGGTCGCACTTCTCATCCTTTTTCAGCAGGTCCGCGTACTTCTGCACCGTAGGAACCAGGTCAAACTCCGGCACGCGTTCGGCGATGTCGCCCGCGACCATCGACTTGAGATCGCACAAAACGCCCAGGACACCGATCTTGAGACCGGCCTTCTCCACGATGACATACGGCTTGACGTACTTCCCCACCTCGAAGGGCGAGAAGTCGTAGTTGCACACCACGACCGGCATCTCCAGCGAAGAGAGCCGGCGGCCCAGGTCCTCGAGGCCGTTGTCGAACTCATGGTTGCCGAGGGTGACGACATCGTAGCGCAGGGCGTTCAGGGCCCGGATCTCCAGGTCACCGCCCAGCTCGGAGAAATAGGTCGTCCCCTGGCTGAAGTCTCCGGCATGAAGCAGGAGCACATTCTCCGCTCCCGCCGCGTTCCGGACGCTGTCCACGAACGCGGCCCGCTCGATGACACCGCCCATGCCCGCGTATTTCCCGGTCCGGACCGGTTCGAAATGGCTGTGCGTGTCGTTCGCATGCAGAATCACCAGATGCGGCTTGTCGCTTCCGGCGTTCCCCTTGTTCCAAAAAAACGCCACTCCCGCGGCCAACGCCACGGAAAGGCAGATGAAAAGGATTCTTGCGGTCTTGTCCATCGTCTAGTCCTCCATGATGACACGTCCGTCCTTCTGAACGTCAATGATCTTTCCTTCCGCCTCCAGGGCCTTCAGATAATCCAGCACCACGTCCCGGATCAGGACCGGCGTCAGGACCACGTCCTCCGCCAGGGCGCCGACGGCGATCTGGTCGCCGCCGGAGAGGAGAAAGTCGATCGTCGCGACGTTGTACAGCCGCTTCGGGTCGATGGGCGCTCCCCCGATCTCCGCCTCCACGAGTTCATGGGCCTTCACCTTCACGCGGCAGCCGCTCACGGCCTGGAAGGCGTTCGTCTTCGCGAGCTGCTCCAGCAGGCGCTGCAGGTTGCTCCCCCGCACCGCGGCGTAGCACATGTAGTTCTTGAACGGGAACATCGCCTCGATGTCGTCCAGGATCACCGCCCCTTCGGGCATCGGGACGCGGATGCCGCCGTAATTGGTGAGGGCGAAGTCCATGGGCTTTCCGAAATACTCCGTCCCCTTGGCCCGGAGGGCGTCCGCCACGAGGTTCGCCAGCGGCAGGTCCGGCTCCGTCCGGAGGTTCGGCAGCATGCGGGCGCTGTGGGCGACCACTTCCTTGAGGCGCGCCATCTTCGGCTGCACCTCCATCAGCATTCCGGCCATTTCCGGCACGGCCCCGTCCGGGAAATGCTTCCCGTTCGGGGCGATATAGTCGTCTTCGAACGACCCCAGCGCCGTGTCCACGTTCTCGGCGTTCACCGCGACCACGCCGGTCCGGCTCCCGTCCATCGGAACGCGCCTCCACTCCATCCGCGGCCCCCTCGAGCAGGAGACCGCGGCGAGAAGACAAAGCGCGGCTAGCTTTGCTTTAACCATTTCCAGAGATCTTTGAATGTCGATTTCTTGCCGAACATCAGGATGCCCACCTTATAAATCTTCGCGGACGCCCATGCGCAGGCGATGAAGGTCAGGATGAGCAGGCCGATGGACAGGCACAGCTCCCACATCGGGACGCCGAACGGCAGACGCGCCAGCATCACGATCGGAGAGGTGAAGGGAATCATCGAGCCCCACCAGACGATGCTGCTTTCCGGGGCGCGGAAGGCGTAGAACGCCACGAGGAAGCCGATCAGGAGCGGAATCGTCACCGGCAGCTGGAGCTGCTGGGTGTCCGCCTCGTTCTCCACGGCCGATCCGATGGCCGCGAACAGCGACGCATACAGCAGGTAGCCGAAGATGAAGAACAGCAGGAAGGAGATGATCAGCTGCGGATAGTTCAGCGAACCCAGGGTGCCCAGCACCGCCTGCATGCCGGTGGGGCCTTCCGCCACGGCAGTGGTGTCGGTCAGGGCTTGAAGCTGCTGCAGGTCGAGGGTGTTCCCCATCGCATCGTTCATGGAGGACATTCCGGGCATCGTCTCCACCTGGTTTTGGCTCAAGGTGCCCGTAATCTTGTCCATGCCGATGACACCGCCTACGATGCCGATGATCAGCCCCGTCAGGACGATCCACAGCAGGAACTGCGTCAGGGCCACGAGGGCGACGCCGATGATCTTGCCGAACATCAGTTCCGTGGATTTCACGGAAGAGACGAGGACCTCCACCACGCGGCTGGTCTTCTCTTCGATGACGCTGGACATGACCATGCCGCTGAAGATGACGATGAACATGTACAGGGCCATCGCCAGAACCATCGAAACGATCATGTACACCTCGCTCTGGGAGATGGTCTCCTTGCCCTCCTCGTCCACGGTGTAGGACGTGAGACGGACATTGGAGTGGACGTCCTCCATGATCTGCTCCAGACCGGGAATGTCATAGGAGTTGATGCGGTACGCCTCCACGGCGTCGTTGATGCGGTTTTCAATCACTTCGGCCGTCTCCATGCCCATGGGCTTGTCGGCATAGGTGGTCGCGGTCACCGACTTGGTTGCGCTGTCCAGGGGGGAGACATACAGGAGGATGTCCGCGTCGAAGTCCCCCAGACGGTTCTTGACCGCTTCGGGATCCGTCTCCGAAAGCTGCGTGAACGTGAGCTGCTTGGTGTTCTCCAGCTTCTCCATCACGATGCCGGAGTTGTCGATGACGGCGATGCGTTTGGAATCGCCCTCCGCCTTGAGCATCACGAAGAGCATCACGGCGTACATGCCGGCGAACAGGATGGGGACGCCGAAGGTGGTGAGCAGGAAGGACTTCTTCTTGACCTTGTTCAGGTACTCCCGCTGGATGATGATGCCTAATTTCTTGAAATTCATACTATTTTCCCTCCCCTTCCGTTTCAGTTACGAGTTTGATGAAAATGTCGTTCATGCGCGGAACGAGCTCGCGGTACGCGTTGATGCGGATGCCGCTCTCGATGAGTTCCGTCAGACGGTCGGACGCCTTGTTGCGGGAGACGACCTCCAGCTTGCGGACGTGGTCTTCGGTATACTCGATCTCCACGTTGTCCTCGCCGAAGCGGTGGCGGATGTCGTCCGTCCCGCCGGTGATGACGAGCTTCGCCTGGTTGATGAGGGCGATCTCGTCGCAGAGCTCCTCCACCGACTCCATGTTGTGCGTGGAAAGGATGATGGTCGCACCCTCTTCCTTAAGACGGAGAACTTCCTTGCGGATAAGGTCCGCATTGACCGGGTCAAAGCCGGAGAACGGTTCGTCCAGGATCATCAGCGACGGCTTGTGGACCACGGTGGTGATGAACTGGACCTTCTGGGCCATGCCCTTGGAAAGCTCCTCCACCTTCTTGTTCCACCAGTCCTGGATGCCGAAACGGACGAACCAGGCCTTGAGCTCGCGGGCGGCGTCACGGGAGGACATCCCCCGAAGCTGCGCGAGATACATCGCCTGGTCGCCGACCTTCATCTTGCGGTACAGGCCGCGCTCCTCGGGCAGGTAGCCGATATGGGCGACGTCCTCGTCCGTGATGGGGCGGCCGTTGAACCAGACTTCGCCGGCGGTGGCCATCGTGATGCGGTTGATGATGCGGATGAGCGTGGACTTGCCCGCTCCGTTCGGTCCCAGCAGGCCGAAGATCTTCCCTTCGGGGATGTCGATGGAGACGTCGTCCAGCGCCACCTTCGGCCCGAAGTGTTTGGTCACATGTTTGACTTCTATGAGTGCCATATTCGGTTTGTTTTCTGCAAATATAGAAAGAATTTATTGAATTGCAATAATTATTTTCTAAATATTTAAAATTTTTGTTGTTAGTTCAACAAGCAGGTCCGCCGGCGTGGCCTCACCCGCATCGCCGCCCTTTCCTTTGAAGTCATATTCGTTCAAAAGGGAGATGACGCGCATCGCCTGTCTCAGCGAATACTTCTTCACGGCCGCGTCGTATTCCTTGAAGAAATAGGGATTCACGCCCAGGACCTTGGCCTTCGCGGCGCCGTCCCCTCCCTGACCCGCCTGGATCAGCGCATGATACCGCAGGATGCGGTTGAAATGCAGGAACAGCATGCTCACGGCCATCGGCATGGCGAACTTGGGGGCCTCCCCGACGTTCCGGGCCACTTTCACGGCCCGCGGCGCATCCCGGTACGACAGCGCCTTCGTCAGCTCGAAAATGCTGAACTGCCGGCTGATGCCGATGTTCTTCTCGATGTCCTCCGGCGTGATGACCTTCACGCCTTCCGGGAGATTCTTCAGCAGCTTCTCCGTCTCGACGGCGATTCTCGCGAGGTCGGTGCCGGTCGATTCGACCAGCAGCCGGGCGCCTTCCGGGTCGATCTGCAAGCCCCGTTCTCCGTAGAAGGAGAGAACCCACTTCTCCGTCTCATAATCCTTCAGCGGCAGGGATTCCACGATGACCCCGTGCTTGAGGACGCTCTTGTACAGCGCCTTGCGCTTGTCCACGGACGCCCCGTGCAGGAGAATGACCAGCACGGTGGAGTCCAGCGGCTTCTGGCAGTAGAGCGACAGGTCCTCGAGGGTCTTCATCACCTGGGCCTCCTTGACGACGACCAGCTGCCGCTCCGCCATCATCGGGAAGCGCAGGGCGGCCGTGGTCACCGCGTCGGCGTCCACATCGGCCCCGTAGCAGATGGTTTCGTTGAAGTCCTTCTCCCAGTCCCGCAGGCAGTTGTCGATGATCGCCTGGCATAGGAGCTCCGGATAATAGGGCTCCTCCCCCATCAGGAGATACACCGGCTTGAACACGCCGGACTTCGCCTCCCGGATGAGGTCCCGGACCTGACGGTCGGTTTCGATATAGGATTTTCCGGCCACTATTTGAGCTCGAATTCAACGGTTCCCCTGACATCCTGCGCGGAAGCGGCGACAAGCGCTCTGAACACTCCCTTCTCCGCCACCCAGGCGTGCTTGTCAGCATCGAAGAAACTGAGGGCGTCCTTGTCGATGGTGAAGGACACATCGGCCTTCTGGCCGGGCTCCAGCGCCACCTTGGCGAAGCCCTTGAGCTCCTTCGCGGGACGGCCCACGGAGGCCTCGACATCGGCGATGTACAGCTGGACCACCTCGGAGCCCGCCACTGAGCCGGTGTTCTTCACGGGAACGGTCACCGTCACGGTGCCGTCCTCCTTCATGGACTTCTTGCTCAGGCGCGGCTCGCCGTATTCGAAGGTGGTGTAGCTCAGGCCGTATCCGAACGGGAAGAGGACGCCGCCGTGCAGGTCGTACCAGCGGTAGCCCACATAAATGCCCTCGGTATATTCCATGTCCAAAACCGGCATTCCGTCAATGGTGCCGTCCCGGAGGATGCCGGGATACTGCTTTTCGGTCTGGACGGGATTCTTGTCATAAGAGACCGGGAACGTGAAGGGCAGCCGGCCGGAAGGATTCACGTCACCGGACAGGACATCGGCCAGGGAATGGCCGGCCTGGGTCCCCAGGTACCAGTCCTGGACGATGGCGGGCACCTTCTCCACCCACGGCATCGCCACGGCGTTGCCGGAGATGTTCACGACCACGAGCTTGTCCGTCACCCCGGCCAAGGCCTCGATGACGGCGTCCTGGCCGTACGGAAGGCCGTACTGGACGCGGTCCAGTCCTTCGGAATCCTGCTCGTTGGCCTTGTTCAGGCCGCCGATGAAGATGACATAATCGGCCCCCTCCGCGGCTTTCACCGCATCGGCGGCGAGGGTGGCCGCATCCCGGCCTTCACGCAGGTCCTGTCCCGTGGAAACGCCGTTGTACTCACCGCCCACATCACCCACGTAGCCGCGCTCCCAGACCACCTCGGCCTCGGGCCAGCGGGCCTCGATGCCGTCCAGCGGGGACACTTCCAGCTTCGCTTTCAGCGAGGAGGAGCCGCCGCCCACCGTCATCATCTTGACGGCGTTTTCGCCCACGACGAGAATCTTTTTGGGATCTTTCACAGGCAGCACGCCGCCGTCGTTCTTGAGGAGGACGATGGATTCGGCGCCAATCTTGCGCGCAGCGGCATAGTGCTCCGGCGAAGTCTGGCTTCCGAACGGACGGCTGCGGTCCATGGAGGTGCGGAAGATGAGGCGAAGGAGCCGCTTCACGCGGGCGTCCAGTTCCTCCGTGCCGATTTCACCCTTCTGGATGGCCTCCTTGTACGGGGCGGCCAGGTAGTAGCTGTCATAGGCGTTGGTCTTGCCCATCGTCAGGCCGTCTGTCCAGGAACCGTATTCCAGGTCCACACCGTGCTTAGCGGTCTGGAGCGTGTTGTGGACGCCGCCCCAGTCGCTGATGACGACGCCGTCGAAGCCCCATTCCCCGCGGAGAATCCGGTCCAGCAGGACCTCGTTGGAGCACAGGTGCTCGTTGTTGTATAGATTGTAGGCCGCCATGACCGACCAGGCATGGCCCTTCTGCACCGCCGCCTTGAAGGCCGGCAGATAGATTTCATACAGCGTGCGGTCGTCCACGACGGTGTTCGCCGTATGACGGTTCACCTCGCTGTTGTTCAGCGCGTAGTGCTTCACGCACACCGCGACACCGTTGGACTGCACGCCCTCGATGTAAGGAACCACCATCTCGCCCGCGAGATACGGATCCTCACCCATGTACTCGAAATTGCGGCCGTTCAGCGGAAAACGGTAGATGTTCACGCCGGGGCCCAGCAGAACGGTCTTGTTACGGTAGCGGGCCTCCTCGCCGATGCTCTTGCCATACAGGCGGGAAAGCCCGCGGTCCCAGGTGGCGGCCAGGCCGCTCAGGGCCGGGAACGCCGTGATGGAGTCGTTCGTCCATCCGGCCTGGTCCCATTCGTCCCAGAGCACTTCCGCCCGGATGCCGTGGGGGCCGTCGGTGCACCACACCTCCGGAATGCCCAGACGCGGCACGCCCGGCGAGCTGAACTTGGACTGCGCGTGGACCATCGCGATCTTCTCGTCGAGGGTCATCTTCGAGAAGGCGTCTTCCACCCGCGCCTCCAGGGGCTGGGCGTCGTCCAGGTAGACGGGAAGGTTCGATTTCTTCTGGGGGGCCTGTCCGCACGCGACAGCGACAAGGGCGAGGCCGAGGAGGAGGGATCTGCAGTTCATTCGGTCAGACGTTTCGGTTGATCATTTTCTTAACTTACAAAGATAAACAAAATCTGCAGAAAAACTTCCGCAGATCCTTTTCATCTTCATTTCACGAAAAAAGGCGGCCCGAAGGCCGCCGATGAGGTTGTCAGAGGATTATTTGTCGAACCGTTTCTCCTTGGCGCGGACGATCTTTTCCTTCATCGCGTCGGCCGCCTCGGTGACGGCTTCCTCGAAGGAGTGCGCCTGGCGCTCGATCACGAGGTCCTCACCCGGGAAACGGGTCTGGAGCCGCACGCACTTGTTTTCGGGTTCCGGGGAGAGGGAGAGAGTGACATCGATGTCGCCGAGGTTGTCGAAGAATTTCTCCACCTTGCCGACTTTCTTCTCCACGAAGTCGAGCAGCTTCTGGTCTGCATCGAATTTCAGGGACTTCACATTAATCATTTGAGCCTCCGTTTTTTGCCCTGGGATGGGCGTTGTTATACACTTTCTTCAGCCGGTCGACGGAAGCGTGCGTGTACACCTGCGTGGCGGCGAGGGACGCGTGTCCGAGCATCTCCTTGATGGAGTTCAGGTCGGCGCCGTCGTCCAGGAGGGCCGTGGCGACCGAATGCCTGAGCACATGGGGGGATTTCCTCCCGGTGATGCCGTACCCGTCAAGTTCCGTCTTGATGGTCCGGTCCACGTAGACGGGATACAGGGCATTGCCCTTTTCCGTCACGAGGAGCGGGCTGTCCGCAGGCGGTGGGACGCCTCTCATCGACTCAACTGCTTGTAAATATAAGCAAATTTCGTGACAAAGTGAAGGGATGACCGGAATTTCACGCATTTTATCTCCTTTTCCCAGCACCCGCAGCACTTGCCGGGCCGCGTTGAACGAGTCCACTTTCAGGCCGATGAGCTCCGCCCGGCGGATACCCGTTCCGAACAGCAGGCTGACGATGAGCCGCCGCAGCCGGTTCCGATAAATCTCCACGGCGGCCTTGTCCGAAGGGGCCGGCCCGTAGCTCCGGAGAATCTCCAGTTCATCCTCGCCGGCCCAGTGCTCCGTGGCGGCGAAGTATTCATCCATCGACTTTTCCGGATAGTATTCCGGAAGCCGCTTCTCCATCTTGGGACGCTTGACGCCTCTCGCCGGATTGGACTTCAGCACGCCTTTCTGCATCAGGAACCGGCTGAATCCGCTCAGCACCGACATATGCTGGTGCACCGTCCGCGGCTTCATCCCCCGGTTCATGCAGTCCGCTTCGTACCGGCGGAGCATCGACGGAACCAGCGACTCCGTCACCTTCCCTTCGCTGAACTGTGCGAAATCATCCAGGACATCCCGGTAGATGGCCTGCGTCCGCGGCGAATAGCGCCGGATGTCCCGGACATATGCAAGGTAAGCGTCAATCATGACGTACGGGATTACTTCACGGGCTTCAGCCCCAGTTCAGCGGCCTTTTCGCGCATGAGGGCGTCGGCGGCCTCGAAAGTATTGGGGATGACGCCGTCCAGGATGGCGTTCTTTACATGCTCCTTGATCTGGCCGATCAGGTTGCACGGTCCGATGCCGAAGACTTCCATGACGTAGTCGCCCGTGATGGGGTTCTTCCAGTTGCGGATGGCGTCCTTCTCCTCCACTTCCACGAGCTTTTCCTTCACCAGCTCGAAATTGCGGTGCAGGCGGGCGACCTTGGCGGGGTTCTTCGACGTGATGTCCGCGTGGCAGAGAAGCATCAGGTCATCGATGTCGTCACCGGCGTCGAAAAGAAGGCGGCGCACGGCGGAATCCGTCACCCCGTCATCCACGAGGGCGATCGGCCTCAGGTGCAGGCCCACGAGTTTCTGCACATACTTCATTTTCTCGTTCAGGGGCATCTTGAGGCCCTGGAAGATCTTCGGGACCATCCGGGCGCCGATGACTTCGTGTCCATGGAAGGTCCACCCCTGCCCCGGCGCGTACCGTTTGGAGGCAGGCTTGCCGATGTCGTGCAGGAGGGCGGCCCAGCGGAGCCAGAGATTCGGCTCCGTCTCGCTTTCGGCCACGTTGTCCAGCACCTGCAGGGTATGGGAGAAATTCTCCTTGTGCCCCTTTCCCTCGACGGTTTCCACCCCTTTGAGCTGCACCAGCTGCGGGAGGAATTGCTCCAGCAGGCCGGTTTCATCCATCAGGCGGAACGCCATCGAAGGTCTCGGAGTCAGAAGCATCTTGTTCACCTCCTCCACGATGCGCTCGGAGGAAAGGATGGACAGCCGGTCCTTCATCGCCCGCATCGCCGCCAGGGATTCCGGGACGATGGTGAAGGGATGGTCCGGCGTGGAAAGCTGCGCCGAAAAGCGGATGGCGCGAAGCATGCGCAACGGGTCGTCGCTATAGGTCTGCTCGGGCTGCAGGGGCGTCCGGATGATGCCGGCCGCGAGGTCGCGGATGCCGCCGAACGGATCCACCAGGGCCCCGAAATCCTCCTTGTTCAGGCTGAAAGCCATCGCGTTGATGGTGAAATCCCGTCGCAGCTGGTCCTCTTCCAGCGTGCCGTCCTCCACGATGGGCTTCCGGGAATTCCGGTTGTAGGACTCCTTCCGCGCACCGACGAACTCCACCTCAACGCCCTCGAAATGCAGCATCGCGGTCCCGAAGTTCTTGAACACGCTCACGTTGGTATGGACCTTCGCCGCCACGGCTTCCGCGAGGGCGATGCCGCTTCCTTCCACGACGATGTCGATGTCCGTGTTGGGACGGCCCAGAAAGCAGTCGCGTACATAACCGCCGATGACGAAGGCGCGGACGCCGAGTTCCGACGCCACTTCCGACACCAGCTGAAACACCGGTGCGTCCAGATATCCTTCCGTTATCGTCGACATAACATATCCTCCCAGAGCGGAGCCTTTTCCACAAAGACGAAACCGTCCGACGCCCGCTCGAACATGAAGGTCTTCAACCCGTTGGTGATCACGATGTACCGGACATCCAGCGCGTTGTTGTACCGGATGGCCTGGTCCACCACCTCCTGCGTCAGCTCCACCTCCGGCCGCTTGCATTCGGCGACCAGGAGCGGATGCGCCTGCCGGTCATAGACCACCAGGTCGGCCCGGTAATCCAGTCCGTTCCACTGCAGCGCCACTTCGCTCATCATCATGTGCTCGGGGACCTTCATCCCCTCGTGGAGCACGGATATGAACCACTGCCTGACCTCCTCCTCGGGGGTCAGCCGGACGCTCTTCTTCCGGAGCGGGTCCCAGACCATGTCGCTGTGAATCGGCATCTCGCTGCAAAGATAACAATTATTTGTGCGCTTTGCGCATCGCCTTCCGGATGACCGGGAGCACGAGGTCCACATAGCGCCGCATGCCCAGGTCCGTGAGGTGGATGGTGTCGGCCGTGGACTCCCCGTCGGGTTCGGTCATTTTCGCGGCCGGGATGAAATAGATGCCTTTCTCCCCCTGCTTCTTCAGGCGGTCGAAGAGGGCCTTCTGCTCGAAGTTCTTGTCTTCCACCTCCTTCCGGATGGCGCTGTCGAACAGTGTGTGCGGGAAGATCACGTCCTCGACGAAGATGACCGGGACGTCCGGATGGGCGTCACGGAGAATGCGGAAGAACTCCTCGCCGTGCTCCTTGATCATCGGGGCGTAGGCGTTGGGCGCGTAATCCAGCACATACACGGCCGGATCAGGCACAGAGGCCATCAGACGGGCGATTTCCAGGTCCAGAAGCGCGTTCCCGCTGAAACCCAGGTTGATGACCTCGCGGTCCAGGGCGCGGGAGATCATGTTCGTATGGGCCATGCCCGGGCGGCTGGCGCTGCAACCCTGCAGGATGCTGGTCCCGTACATCACCACCGGACGGTCCCGGCGGGGCTTCTCCACCCGCGCGGGCTCCAGCACCGCCCCCTCATCGACCCCGATCTCCAGGGAATCGATCCCGTCATACAGCGAAAGATAGAGCATGTACTCCCGGGTCTCCGGCGTCATGTTGCGGATGAGACAGTCCGTGGAAGTCTTTTCCTGCGAGGGACGGCCGACGCCCGCGGGACGCCAGGTCCCGTCGACCAGGATGTAAAGGTCAAGGCCGCGCACGCCCGTCGGATTCATGTTGGAAAGCCAGCTTCCGTAGGTCGACGTCCACCGCGCGTGGATGGACGTGGAATTGGAGCGGAAGCGGATGTACAGGCCGGCGCTCTGGGTGCCGAGGCGCCACACCGGGCCGCGGGAAACGCCTTCAAGCGCTGCAGGAAGCCGCTGATAGGGCGTTTTCGTGTCATAGGATGCCTTCCCGTACACCGGGAAGACCGAGGCGTCGGTGAACACCTGGGCGGAAAGGGACTGGCACAGGAGGGCCAGCAGGGCGAAGGTCAGAATCTTTCTCATAGCAAAGGTCCGGCGTAAATGTGCAGAAGAACAGGACGGAGCGGTTCCGGAATCGCGGTGACATGCGCCTCGAAGGCCGCTTTCTCCTCCGGAGTATAACCGCCCAGCGCGGTGCCGTTCAGCAGGTCGAAAGCGATGCGGTTGTTCGGCCAGATCCGGTAGCCGTCCCGGATGCGGCGGTCGATGAGGGCCGCCGTCTCCCGGCAGAACGCATTGACGGGAAGCATGTTCCAAGGGGTGAGTTCCTCGGCCTTCACGGGCTCGCAGACCGTGAAATGGACCCGGCCCTTGGGCTGGGTGATGCCGGTCAGGATGCTCCGGATATCCTCTCCGGGCTTCTTTTCGTAATGTCCGTCCCGCGTAAAGGCCGTAAGTTCCGCGGCCTTCAGCACATCGCAAGGCTCCCATTCGTAGGAAACCGCGAGCGGGACGATATGCAGGTCGGCGATGTCGCCCGCCAGGGAGAACATCTTGATGATGCCCTGGTCCGTGGCGTCCACACCGTCCTTGGTCCGGCCGTTCCGCTGGGCGATCCAGACGGACTCCCGCTTTTCCAGAATCGTCCACCGGATGTACTCCGACAGCCGCACGGAACTCTGCAGGAACGCGCGGGGTGAGGAGACGGTCGTCGGCCGCTCCACCCGGAACATCTTGTTGGACTTGCCGAAGTCCACGACGAGGTCCCCCTGCATCAGGTTCGCCCCGAAAGTAATCTCGGAAGTCCGCTGGCCGGCCTGGTCCAGGAGGACCTGGAAGAAGGTGGCGTCCAGGGTGATGTCGCGATGGTTGGACACGAACAGATACCGTTCCTGCGCGTCCAGGTGCTCCATGCCTTCCACGGTCACGCCGTCCGTGGTCTTCTCCATCACGGAGGCGACTACCGGCACCATGAACCGGTGCTGGAACTCGTCCACGGTCCGGCAGGAGACGACGGCCGCGGCCACCGCATCGTACGGTTTCTCCGGGAACAGCCAGGCGCAGACGGTCCGGAACTGGGGATCGGCGACGATCCGATGCATCGCGGCAGGAATCTCGGCGTCGTTGTAGGGGCGGATGTCGTCAAACATGCTTGGGTCTTTTGTCGATGAATTTCACGGGTTTGCGGGACTTGGCGGGATACAGGACGGCCGCCACCTCCGGCACGGGGCGGATTTCGATGCGGGGCGCCACCCGGATGCGGGAGCGGAAACGGTCCTTGAGGTCCTTGACCGCATCGAATTCCGGCTGGTATTTGAGGCCGACTTCCACGAGCACGTCGTCCGTGCCGGCGTCGCTTTCATCCACGATGACCACGTAGTTCTCCACGTAATCGGTATTGTCCAGCACGTCGTTCACGGCCGGCGGATACAACGTGGTCCCCTTGAGCTTGATCATGTTGTTCTTGCGGCCGACGAGCGGTGTCAGCCGGTACGACCAGCGGCCGCATCGGCACTGCTCCGTCACCTTGGCCGCCATGTCTCCCGTACGGAAACGCAGGAGGGGCATTCCCTCCACGCCCAGCGTCGTGACCACGATTTCGCCCACTTCCCCGTCGGGCACCGGCAGGTTGTCCTCGCCGATGATCTCGACGATGATGAGTTCCGGATGGACATGGCCGCCGCAGCCGTAGGGGCACTCGGAGAAGGTCGCGCCCATTTCGGTGGAGGAATAGGTCGCGAACAGGTCCACGTCCCATTTCTCCCTGATCCGGCGGCCCAGGAGATTCAGGTCGAAGTGCTGGTCCCGCAATCCCTCGCCGATGCCGATGATGCGCCGGACCGACGATTTCCGGTAGTCGATGCCGTGATCCTCCG
>JAEEGK010018124.1_pt1 | contig 15261 bp, 9 predicted proteins | sample 8958771 | NCBI WGS metagenome assembly JAEEGK01 (sample SAMN16246547, study PRJNA631951) | gut metagenome | biome: gut microbiome; feature: rumen; material: SC-attached | host: Bos | place: Iran: Karaj | collected 2018-10 | reverse complement strand
TGGCGGACCGCATTCCCAGCTGGTGACCGATTCATGGATGAGCGGCGGACATTTCTTGCATTATATGGCACAAAAAGGATATGTGGTGTTCACCTTGGACAACAGAGGTACCGCCAACCGCGGCTTTGAATTTGAAAGCACCATACACCGTCGTTTGGGAACGGTGGAAGTGGAAGACCAAATGAAAGGGGTGGAATTTTTGAAATCTTTGCCCTATGTGGATACCAACCGGTTTTCCATAGACGGATGGAGCTATGGCGGCTTTATGACGCTTACGTTGAAACTGCAACATCCGGAAGTGTTTAAAGTGGCAACGGCGGGAGGCCCTGTGATAGACTGGAAGTATTATGAAGTCATGTACGGCGAGCGTTATATGGATACCCCGCAAGAAAACCCCGAAGGCTACGAAAAATCTTCCTTGCTGAATCAGGTGGATAAAATAGACGGACATATCTTGATATTCCACGGCTGTATCGACCCGACCGTGGTATGGCAGAACAGTCTGCAATTTTTGCAGGAATCGATGAAACACCGTAAATTGGTGGATTATTATGTATATCCCACCCATGAACACAATGTGATGGGCTTGGACAGACTGCATTTGTGGCAAAAGATAGAAGATTATCATGCCACTTTTAACAAATAGTTGTTCTTTGTTAGAAACCTATTTGTTATTTCGTATAGGTATGGCAAGAGTCAATAAGCAATAAAATTATGACTTATAGCGAAGACGAAATAAAAAACATAGTGGACGCTCAAAGAAAATATTTTCGTTCGGGCGTTACCTTGGATGTTAAATGGAGAATAAGGCAACTGAAAAAATTAAAAGCGGCGGTAATTGCCCACGAGGCAGAATTCGAAGAAGCCCTTGCCACCGATTTGGGAAGAAGCCGTGTGGAAGCCTATTTGTGTGATATAGGTCCTATTATCACCGAAATCAATGAAATGCTGCGAGGATTGCGGCGATGGACACGTCCTGAAAGGCATTTTAGCGGCTGGATGTGTTTTCCGAGCCTTGTCACCAAGGTGTACAAAATGCCTTATGGCGTTTCTTTGGTGATAAGTCCTTTCAATTTTCCTGTTTTGTTAACCATAGGAGTGGTGGCGGCTGCCATGTCCGGCGGAAATACGGTGGTGATAAAATCCAGCTCCAAGTCCGCCGCAAGCACGGCCGTGCTCAAGCGATTTTTTGCAGAAGTGTTCCCGCCGGAATACATTACTTTGATAGACGGCGGTCATGATATTGCCGACTTGTGCTTGGCACAACGTTTTGATAAAATATTCTATACGGGCTCGCCGGCAGTGGGAAAGCATGTGTTGACGGAGGCAGCCAAAAATCTTACTCCCGTAGCGCTGGAACTCGGTGGAGAAACCGGCAACTGGTGTGTGGTGCGTAAAGATGCGAATTTGAAAGATGCCGCCCGCAAAATAGCCTTTTTTAAATTGTGCAATGCAGGACAAATATGTATCAATATCAATCAAATAGCGGTAGCAGAAGAAGTGGCGGAGGAGTTTATTGACGCCCTGAAGCAGGCTTTTGTATCGCAAATAGGAGAGCATGCGGAGCATAATGAAGAGTATCCCAAGTTGATAAGCGATTCCGCCTATGACAAATGCGAACAGTTAGCGGAAGAATATCGCAGCCGCATAGTGTTCGGAGGAGTAGGTGACAAGGCGAGCCGCCGTTTTGCCCCTACCATCATCTATCCTGTGGATATCAATGAACATATTGTGCAACATGAACTTTTTAATCCATTGTTGCCGGTGGTTCCTTTTAAAGATGCGGACATAGACATTATTATGGATACTATTGCGGAGCGGGAGCATCCTTTGGCTATGTATTTGTTTACCAAAGATATGAAATGGGCCAACCGTGTGATGCAGACCCAACAATACGGAGGCGGATGCATTAACGAAGTGTGCATACACATGATGGTGAAAGGGGTGCCGTTTAACGGAACGGGACATTCCGGCATGGGAGCCTATCACGGAGAATGGGGGTTCAGGGAATTCACCCATCCGCAAACCGTCCTCAAAGGTCGCACTTGTTGGAATTTGCCCTTGCGGGAACATCCCTATGGCGGAAAAGCAGAGAAAATCAAATTGGCAATATTACGCAAGTTTGAAAGGTAAATGTCAATGAATAAAAGTTGATTGGCTTGAAATTCAGTGAATAATAGAATAAAAAAAGAGTTGCCCGAAAGCAACTCTTTTTATGGTCAATTTCCTATCATTATTTGTATAAGAAACGTTTAATACTCATTTTCGGAGTCTTTTGGAAAGGCTCGTTCATCAATTCAAATTTCACCACTTTGCTATAAGCGGGTGTTTGCAGATTGACGGCGGCTCTGTTTTCTTCCATCAATTGGATTAGTGCTTGTTCGTCCAAGCCGTCTTCTTCGGCCTTTTTCCTGTCAGGAACAACCAATGCCACCAATTGTTTGTTGCGTTCCACAACAATGGATTCCACTACATAATTTAAATTGTTGATTTTGTCTTCAATTTCTTCAGGATAGATATTTTGTCCGCTATCGGTAAGAATCATACTTTTGCATCTGCCTTTGATAAAAATATTGCCGTCTTTATCAATAGTTCCCATATCACCTGTACGCAACCATTGTCCGTCTTCTGTAAAAGTAGCTTTGGTGGCTTCCTCGTTTTTGTAGTAGCCCATCATCACATTGTCGCCTTTTACTAATATTTCACCGGAAATCTTTTCAGGATTTGCCGAATCAATCTTGATTTCCATTCTGTCAACAATGGTACCGCAAGAACCTTTTTTGAAGGTTGTCCATTCGTGGTAGCCTATCAATGGAGCACATTCTGTCATACCATAGCCGACAGTGTAGGGCATCTTTATTTGTTGCATAATTTTTTCAATGTCTTGATTCAAAGCAGCACCACCCAAGATCAAAACTCTCATATTGCCGCCAAAGAATGCCAATAGTTTTTCTCTGATTTTCTTGGCTACCAGTCCGCGAGTGATAGGATTGCTCATCAAGAATTTAACGGGTTGTTTGCTAATAGTTGGTATAACAGCATTTTTGAAGATTTTTTCTACTACCAAGGGCACGGTTAATACCAAATATGGTTTTACGTCTGCCAAACCTTTCATCAAGATTTGCGGAGTAGGAGTTTTTCCTAAGAAATAAATGGTGCAGCCGCCTGCTATAGGATAAATGAATTCAAATGCCATGCCAAACATGTGTGCCAATGGCAACATAGACAAAACAGTGTCACCTGGACCATTAGGAATATTTTCTAAACCGAAATCTATATTGGAACTGATGTTTCTATTGGTCAGCATAACACCTTTAGGATCGCTGGTGGTACCGGAAGTGTAGTTAATGATGGCCAATTCATCTAAATTGTCGGTAGTGTAATGTACATCATTAGGACCAAAACCGTTTGGATGGCGTTCTGCAAATTTCTTGGCAACGCGTTCCATAAATTCGGCAGGTTGTTCCGTGATGGTTTTGGTGTACAAAACTTCCGGTTCTACAGAAATGGCCATGTTCAAATGTGTGAAATGGCTGCTATCCATCAAATCCCATTTCTTCTTGTCAATAAACAAAAATTTGGCTTCAGAGTGTTCAACCAAGTGGGTTACACTTTCCGGAGTAAAATCATATAGAATGGGTACCATAACGGCTCCATAACTGCCAATGGCTAAAAATACATTAGCCCATTGCGCACTATTAGGCATACAAATAGCAACTTTATCTTTCTTTTTTATACCTAATTCTTCAAAGATGATGTGATATTGTTCTATTGTTTTGGCTACATCACCAAAGGTGTATTCTTTCCCACCATAATTACATAATGCAAGTCTGTCCCAATTGTGTACGACTGCATCTTGAAAACGTGACAAATAATGTTTCATATTTTATATCTTTTTATGTCTTTATAATCAAAAATAATCTGCAAAATTACAACTTTTTTTTCAAATGAATTCTTTTGTAAAAGAAATTATACATTAAAATAATGTTAATGATAAAAACGATTGCTATTATTATTATTAACCATATTCATGTTTGAGCCCAAATTGTGGGCACACGGCAAACATTCTAAAATAGTAGGTTTCTATTATTAGGAAGATAAATAAAAATAGAATGTTCTATAAAAAATTAATTTTTTAGAAATCCATATTCATAAACTTGTGGGCGAAGTTTTTCTGTCAATTCTAAATATGCTTTTTCAAAGTCATCAAATTTCACAGGAATGTTTTCACCATTCTCATTATATCTTTTTATAGCTTGACGAATCTGATACCAACCTACATCTGCACGATTTAGTTTAAATTCATCTCTAATTGCATGATTAAAATCCAGTTCGAAATATTTTTGCCAGATATATTTTCCTTGTTCAAGAACAGCTTTAGCTTCTTTTGAAAATTTCTTACCTTGCATATATTGCACCATAAAATCACTTTCAAAGCGGTCATTTGCGTTAACTTCAGTTTCTCTAAAAGGAATAAAGTGATTAACGATGCTCCATTTTCCACCTCTCCATTCCAAATCATTAGCACTGGCTGTGAGATTTTTACCGTTGAAAAGCATGTAAATAAGGCAGTCATTTATAAATTCTTCAGAAAGTTCTTTTTCTGGTATTAAGAATTGATCATTGTGGTTCACCCAATCGCATATTGTTAGTCTCTGAACCGTAAAAACAATGGTTGCTTTTTCTAAATTTTCAGCTGTAATATAAAATCCATTTCCTCGTCCGGCTACTGATGATAAAATAAAAGTATAATTCACAGTGTTATAGATATCATTAGTGCCTGCACACATATATCCGATTGCATTTTCAGACCAATTTTTTACTCTAGGGTTTTTCATCATAGAGGGTTTAATACTATTGCTTAATGGAATAACAGTTTCTTTATTTGCTCTTGGACGTTTTATCCAGCAATTCAAAAATTGATTTGTAGGTATATTATAAAAATTTTTACAACCTATTTCTTTTACATTTTTATCAAAAATTTCACAGGCAATTTCTGTAATATCTAGTTTTTCTGTATTGTTATTATTACTCGTTTTCCAAATGCAAAATCCGACAGGAAAATCCCCGTCTAACCCATCAAAAACTTTGGAATGAACAATGAATCCATCTAAAAATTTTGCATTCCATTGTTCTCTAAATTCATCAAAATTATAGTAATTGATATATTTTAAAGTTGAAAACATTGCAAGCACAGCATTTGGTATTTCCATTGCAATTCTTGCAACAAACTGAGTAAAAAGTTCATTTGTCGCCTTCCCGTATTTACTCATACATAAGGAAGCAAATTTTGTTTTTGCTATACCTGTTTTATTTTTTGCATTAATAACTTTTGATGTATTATCAGCATTCGTAGCTTCTCCCCAAGGTGGATTTATCAGTACTAATATTTTTTTCTTCCCACTTTTGGAATCAGAAATAATTTTTTGTAGACTTTCTGGAATTTTATTTGTTAATGAATAATCTATTTCGCCATTATCCGAAATATCATCATTCAGATAGTCATATTGAAATCTAACAGCTTGAACACATGTTTTCGTTGAATTCATAATATTAATATCATCTTGTTCCAAAGTACTCATATAGATGTTTCTTGGATTGGAATGTTTGGTTTCCAAATTTCCAACGCCACAACACATGTCCCATACAATATAGTCCTTTTGCCAGTTATTACCCAAAGTTCTGTTCAATAAATCGTATGCTTTATCTACAATATTCAAAGGGGTATAAAAATCACCTCTGAAAGCTCTTTCATCGTATGGCTTTAAACAATCGCGACGTTCCAAAAGATAATTTCGATATGATTGTTTTGGAGGTCTGTCATAAATCGCCCAAAATTTTCTGTAGCCATCAAAATTTCCAAGGTCATAAATTTTACCATTCAAGAGAAATGCTGGTTTGTTATTTCTATGGATAAGTTCTGCAGAAAGGTTCTCATGTGTGCTAACTGTTCCGTCACTCATAATATCAGCATAAAACAAAAGCACATAATCTTGTTCGCATGCATTGCTAATTTCACAACCAATCATAGCAACCCATTTGTCAAATACCTGTTTTAAGTTATCTGGGGTTATTTGTGTACGAAGAATCTTACCTTGAGATATCGCATTTTTTACTGTTTCTAAAAATTCTTGTTCATTATGTTCAATGCTAAATGTAACAAAATGAGTTCCAATATATTGAGAAACCGTTTCTAATGCCTCTAATGTAACGTCACTTGCACTTTTTCCCCATTTTATTTTTACGGATTTATCTTGAAGCAATGGCAATGCAATTTTTGTTTCCATAATTGCAGCTTTAACACTATCTATTACACATAAAAAAGCAGGGAGATGTTCACCTCTATTGATAGCATCTTGCACATAGTGTAATAATTGCGTAAACATGGCATAGGTAGAGTTTTTTTTGCCGACTTTTGCTTCAAACCATATTTCTTTTGTCTGAATATCAATTAGATTTTTTTGATATCCTTTTAATTTTAGAAACTTAATATAGATGTCTTTTACATCTTCTTCACTTGTTGCCTTTTTTAGAGATTCAAATAATTTTCCCATAGTGCTTGATTTTGTACGCATCACTATCAATCACTATCGGAAACAAGAAAGGTGTGAACCTTTCCATCGCATTCACGAGGAGCCTCACAAGAACCCCGCTGCACTATTAGAATTGCCCACACCTAAACGTGTGAGCATCAACTCTACATAGTGCAACGAATCCGTAGGCATTCGTGAATTGTTTATTATCCGATTATTCAAAAATCAGGTTGTGAGGCTTTTCTTTTGAACGCGAATAATAGTTAATGCTTGATTAAATTTTTATTTAATAATTATTTCTGTTCTTTATTCAAAATTTTTGTTAATAAACCAAATGCAAAAGTACAAAAAATGATAATATAAAAACTCTTTTTGGTTGATTTTTTCTTTTTTCATACAAATTCTAATTCAAGCAGATATTAAAAAAGTAAACATCAGAGCAATAAATAAAAGAAACAAACGTTAAAAAATAAATTTTGTAGTTTTACCAATTAAAATATAATATGAAAAAAGTTAGCATAACTTTATTAGTCGTAAGCATAGTGCTATTCCTATCAGGTTGTTCAGTATTGGAACAAACAAAAACACTTACGCAGTGTTCTTACAATCTTACAGGTATTTCCAACGTGAAAATTGCAGGTGTAAGTTTAGACAAAGTAACCGATGTCAGTCAATTGAATTTGATGGATGCCGCCAAGATAGTAGCAGCCATAGCGTCAAAAACAGCTCAAATATCGTTTGATGCCAATGTGGCAGTAAAAAATCCGACTGTCAATACAGCCACCATTAACAAGTTGGATTGGAAAATACTATTGGAAGGTAATGAAATTTTGGAAGGAACAAAAACAACACCGACTATTATCACCGGCAATGGCACCACCAATGCCACTATCAATGCTTCAGTGGATGCTGTTAAATTGTTAAATAAGAATACTTTGGATGATGTAATCAATCTTTATAAAAGTATAAAAGGTACCAGCAATACCAAATCAAATATTTCTGTCAAGGTGAAACCAACCATTAATAACTATACCGCTCCGGCGTATATTACCATTAATTCAAGCATTTAAAAAGAACTTTTGTTGAAAACTTGTAGAGAATAAATATGAAAAAAGCAGTTTTAAACTGCTTTTTTTTATGCTTGCTTGTTAACAAAAACAAAATATAATTAAAAGAATTTCAATTTATTAAAATAAAATAAAAGAGAATTATTTTCAAATGGTCAATATAAAGTTTTTATTTATCCATTATAATGACGTAAGACATCGCTTTTTTTTGTATTTTTGCAAATTATTCGATGAAAATATAAGTAAAATATAACTTATTGATAAATAGATTGTTAAAAATATAAAATATAATATAATGATAAACGAGAAATTATTAAATCCAAGTTCCATAGTAGTAGTAGGAGCATCTGCCGATATTCACAAACCGGGTGGAAAAGTATTGAAAAATTTATTGAACTGTGGTTTCAAAGGAGCATTGTATGCTGTCAATCCTAAGGAAACTGAAGTACAAGGTATTAAATGTTATGCCAAAGTGGACGATTTGCCACAAGTGGATTGTGCTATTTTGGCCATAGCTGCCAAATATTGTCCGTCAACAGTTGATATATTGGCTCACCAAAAACAAACGGGCGGTTTTATCATCGTTTCTGCAGGTTTTGGTGAAGAAAACGAAGAAGGTGCAAGATTGGAAAAACAAATTGTCGATACTATCAATAGTGTAGGTGGCAGTTTGATAGGTCCTAATTGTACAGGATTCTTAAATACTAACTATTGTGGTGCTTTCGATGCACCTATCCCTCCATTAGATCCTCACGGAGTTGATTTTATTACCGGTTCCGGTGCCACCGCTGTATTTATCAAAGAATATGGTATTTCTAACGGATTGACATTTAATAGCGTATGGGCTGTCGGAAATTCTGCTCAAATGGGAATAGAAGATGTGTTGGAACATTTAGACAATACTTTCGATCCGGAAAAGAGCTCCAGAGTGATTATGCTTTATATGGAGAAAATAAATGCACCGCAAAAATTGTTAAAACATTCTCGCTCTTTAATTAACAAGGGATGTAAAATTGCCGCTATCAAATCAGGTGGTTCTGCTGCAGGTAGCAGAGCGGCATCTTCTCATACAGGTGCTTTGGCTACCAACGATGCTGCAGTTGACGCATTGTTTAGAAAAGCCGGCATTGTGCGTTGTCAAAATAGAGAGGAATTGACAACCGTTTGTGAAATATTTATGCATCCGGAAGTAAAAGGTAAAAATATGGCGGTGATAACACACGCAGGTGGTCCGGCTGTCATGTTGACAGATGTGCTTTCCAATAATGGAATGGATGTGCCTCATATAGAAGGTCCTAAAGCTGATGAATTATTGAAAAAATTGTTTGCAGGTTCTTCGGTGGGTAATCCTATCGACTTTTTGGCAACAGGTACCGCCGAACAATTAGGATATATTATCGATGCTTGTGAAAATGATTTCGACAACATAGATTGTATGTGTGTTATATTCGGTTCCCCGGGATTGTTTGCAAATTGGGAAGTATATGAGGTGTTGGACCAAAAAATGAAAACTTGCAAGAAACCTATTTTCCCAATCATTCCTTCTATCATCAATGTGAAAGAAGAAATTGCAGATTTCATCCAAAACAAACATCGTATCAATTTCCCGGAAGAATGTGTTTTTGGAAATGCTTTGTGCAAAGTGTATAATACACCCAAACCACAACCGGAACATGTTGAATTGCCAAAGATAGATGTGGAACGTATTAGAAAAACCGTTGACCGTTGTGGCAATGGATATATGGAAATTGCCGATTATAACGAATTGTTGGATGCTGCCGGTATAGCCCGTAAACGCAGCGTAGAGGTAGATAAAAAAGAAGATGCCCTACAATTTGCAAAAGAAGTAGGCTATCCTTTGGTGATGAAAGTTGTTGGTCCCTTGCACAAGTCTGATGTAGGCGGTGTTACATTGAATGTTCGTGATATTGAAACGGTAGATAAAGAATTTGACCGATTGATGGCCATTAAAGATACCTATGCCGTAGAAATGTATCCTATGTTGGATGGAACAGATGTTTATATTGGTGCTATTCGTGATGACAAATTCGGACATCAAGTATTCTTCGGCTTAGGCGGCATTTTTATTGAAGTATTGAAAGATGTTCAGTCAGCATTGGCACCTATCACTGCAGATGAGGCAAAAGATATGCTCAAAAAACTACGCGGTTATAAGATATTAGAAGGTGTTCGTGGTCAAGATCCTGTCAATATCGACTTATATGCAGAACAAATTGCCAGAGTGAGTGCATTGGTTATGGCGGCTCCTGAAATTGCTGAAATGGATTTAAACCCATTGTTAGGCAATCCTAAGGCAGTGGTTGCAGTTGATGCACGTATAAGATTGGAAAAATAATGAAATATATTCTGTTTGTCTTGTCATTGGCATGCAGTAGCATAGCTGTTGCCCAGAAGGAAAACGACCTTTTGGGCAAACAGTTTTATCGTGCCGATAAAAAAGCTGCTGTTTGTTTCTACAAAGGAGAAAATGGTTACGAAGCCCGTACCATTTGGCTCATGTATCCATTAGACAAAAAAACAGGAAAACCCAGAACCGACAAATACAATCCCGACATAAGCAAACGTTCTACTCCATTGATAGGCTTATCGGTGATGTATAATCTTAAATATCAAAACAATTCATGGATCGGAGAGGCCTATCATCCCGCTCATGGACTTACTGCTCAAGTGGAACTTTCTCTTACAAAAGACGGCAACTTGAAAGTAACAGGTAGAAAGTGGGGCATTACAAAGTCGGAAATTTGGGAAAAAGTTGAAAAAAATCTACAATAAAAAACAAAAGATGGAAAAAATATTAATTACAGGAGGTGCAGGTTTTATCGGTTCACATGTAGTACGCTTATTTGTTAACAAATATCCTCACTATCAAATCTATAATTTGGATAAATTGACCTATGCCGGCAATTTGGAAAATTTGAAAGATGTAGAAAACAAGCCCAACTATCATTTTATAAAAGGCGATATTGTTGATACTAATTTTATTAACCAATTGTTTGAAAAACATCAATTTGACGCAGTTATTCATTTGGCTGCCGAATCACATGTAGATCGTTCTATTCATGCACCGATGGATTTTATTTATACCAACATAGTGGGAACTGCCAACTTGTTGAATGCTGCCAAAAATATTTGGGCGGAAAATATGGAAGGACATCGTTTCTATCATATTTCTACCGATGAGGTGTATGGTTCCTTAGGCAACGAAGGCGTTTTCGTGGAAACTACTCCATATAGCCCGCATAGTCCGTATTCCGCATCAAAAGCAAGTTCCGATCACTTGGTAAGGGCTTATCACGATACTTTTGGCATGCCGAATGTTATCTCCAATTGTTCAAATAATTATGGCCCTAATCAATTTCCGGAAAAGTTAATACCATTGTTTATCAACAATATACTTCATAAAAAACCATTGCCGGTTTATGGCAAGGGGTTGAATGTAAGAGATTGGTTGTATGTGGAAGACCATGCCAAAGCCATTGACACCATTTTCCATAAAGGAAAATCAGGAGAAACCTATAATGTCGGCGGCAACAATGAATGGGCCAATATAGATTTAATCAAAAAGTTGATAGAAATTGTTGACGAACAACTCGGAAATCCTCAAGGAACATCTTTGTCGTTGATAACATATGTAAAAGATAGGGCAGGTCATGATCTAAGGTATGCTATAGATGCTACAAAATTGAGAACAACATTGGGTTGGGAACCGACTATCAAATTTGCCGAAGGCTTTTATTTGACCGTAAAATGGTATTTAAATAATCAAGAATGGTTGCAGCATGTTACCTCCGGAGACTACCAAAAATATTATGAGGAAATGTATGCCAACAGGTAAAAAATATTTGTTGTTGTTCGTATTTTACTCTTTAATGACAGCCATCTGTGCACAACAGGTGACAACGTCAGTGAAGCGGGATATTGTTGCTAACAAGGTGCAGATTTCCACACATTTGAAAGATATACCTGTTGATGGACGAATTCGTTTTCAACAGGTATTACCGAATAATGCTACTATAATGGAAACCCATTTTGAAAATTTTCTTTGGGATACAAGCCATTCCATGCTGACAATCCTATCGGAAAATTGTCAGCCTATTGAAGATAAGTGTTTTAATTATACACTTTCGTTTGCTGCAGACATCAATATCCTTTCTATGGGACCTTCTGCAGTGATGTATGAACAAAAAGATGGTCAAGTAAACAAAATTACTACAGCAGCTCATACCTTTTATTTGAACAATTCGGATTGTCATGTTGTTGTTGGTCAAACAGATACAGTTCAAGTTGTTGATAAACAAGGGTATTATTTGCAAATAAGTGCCAGCACCGCTCGGCAATCTATCAATGCATTGTCTAAACAAGTACATTTGCAAAACGGAGATATCATAGTGGAGCAAAAAAGTGGTAAATATTATCGTTATCGAATAGGTGTTTTTGCTACCCAAGAACAGTTGGCGGAAAAATTGACCTATTATCGACAATATGTACCCGATGCTTTTGTTCCGCAAGATAGTTGGCAGTAAATAAAAAATCTATTTCAAAAAAAAATGTTATCTTTGCCATTTAAAGTTGTAAAATGACGAAATAATGGCAAAGAGAGTGCTTTATATAGTCCTTATGGCCATGTTGGGTGTGGCAAATGCCCAGCAATTTTATCCATTTGGCTTTCAATATGGCAATATTGCCACATATCATCAATTTTCGCAAGCTTTAAAAAATCCATTTGCAGGTGGAATGAACAGCATGCAATTTGCACGAATGGATTGCAATCAAGATGGTGTAAAAGATATGGTTGCTTTTGATGTGCAAAACAAGAAAATACGTGTTTTTATTCTTCAAAATGGTGAATATGTTTATCAACCGCAGTATGCAAAATATTTTCCTTCAATACGAGGTTTCATGCAGTTGATAGATTTTGACGGAGATGGTCGTGAAGATTTGTTCACCTATAAAAATGCCGGCATTCAGGTTTATAGAAATGTTTCTGATTCAATATTGCAATTTGAATTGTTTACCGATCAAATCAAATCGGTGTATTACCAAACGCCTATCAATTTGTTTTGTACAGAAGGCGACTATTTGGTGATAAAAGATTTAGACGGAGACGGAGATTTGGACATCTTGGCATTTTGGTCCTTGGGAAAATATGTTGACTATCACCGTAATATGTCGGTGGAAAAATATTCCGATTTAAATCATTTGGAATACGAAGTTGTCGACCGTTGTTATGGGCATTTCTCCGAAAGTGAAGAAAGCAATCGTATTACTTTGAATGACGATTGCGGACAAAACTATCTGCCACAACAAAAGCAGCTAAGACATACTGGCTCCACAATGTTGTCCATGTCCGTCAATCATGATAAAGATTTGATTTTAGGTGATATGGACTATCCGAATTTGGTCTTGTTGACAAATGGCGGCAGTGGCGATTCGGTGTATTTTGTACAACAAGATACCAATTTCCCGTCCAATAGTGTCAGTGTCAATTTGTACTCCATGCCGTGTCCTATGCTGCTCAATATCAGTTCGGATACTATAAAAGATTTACTTGTATCACCATTCGACTTGTCGCTGACAAAATCAGAAAATAAGGAAAGTGTTTGGTGGTATGAAAATCAAGGAACATGCTCCCAACCTGTGTTTTGTTTAAAAACAAAATCTTTCTTACAAGAAGATATGTTGGATTTTGGATCAGGAGCATTTCCTGTGTTTGCAGATATGAATGGTGACGGATTAACCGATTTGTTGGTAGGCAATTACGGATATTTTGATAGTGCAAGCTACAACGATTATCTGCTCACTTGTCATTATTCGGCTGCCTTGGCATATTTTCAAAATATCGGCACAAGCACCAATCCGAAATTTCAGTTGGTGACAGATGATTTCTTGCATTTACGTTCTTTCAATATGGTTTCCTTGTCGCCTGCCGTAGCCGACTTAAACGGTGACGGGAAAATGGATGTCTTAGTTGCTAATTCAAAAGGGCAATTACTTTATTTTCAGAATAATACACAAGCGACAGAACTGCAATTTTCCACTATGGATACGCTGCCTTTGCAATTGCCGGTTTTTGCAAGTATTGCCTTATATGATGTCAATCAAGACAATAAAGTCGATTTGGTAGTTGGTAATAGGGCAGGCAAGGTGGCTCTTTATCTTAATCAGCAGGCAACATATCCTGCTTTTGTCTTGCAAAATGAGCAGTGGGACGGAATAGATGTACGCAATTATGAGGAATCTTATTTCGGTTATGCCACACCGACTCTTTACGATACTTTTCTTTTAGTCGGTAGTGAAAGTGGAAGAATATATTGCTATTCATACAATCCTAATGATTATGAAAATCTTACACTACAGATGAACAATCTGTTTGTGGAAGATGAAAATCTGTGGATGCCAGTTTATGAAGGTATTCGTACTGCAATTGCAGTGCAAGATATTGACAATGATGGTTTTACTGATGCAGTGATTGGAAATTTTTCCGGCGGATTGGCTTTCTATCAAGGTGTTCAGCCTCCTAATCGTTCGGTAAAAATAGAGGAATTTGTGCAAAATGATATCTATCTATTCCCGAATCCTGCTAATAGTCAATTATATAGCAGTTTGCAGGAAGATGTCTTACTCACATTTTATAATCTATTAGGTCAAAAAGTGGCGGAAAAAACACTTGACCATTCAAGTGTGTGCGATATAAGTGATATAAAATCAGGATTTTATTTTGTAAAAATACAAACTCAGTCCGGCAAAATATATGTACAAAAATTGTTGAAAAACTAAAAATTGACAGGATGAGAAATTGCATAATTATAGTTTCGGTTTTGTTTACATTGTTCTTGTCAATAATGAGTGTAAAAGATACTTGTCGGCGAGCTGACGAGCAATATGTACCACAATATAATACTTATCAACAGATACAGGAAAACAATTTGTTGGTAGTGGGAATTTTACATAATTTTACCGATTATCATGTTCATCATGGTTTGCAGAAGGGTTTGCAATACAAACTGATAGAGCAATTTGCAAAAGAGCATAGTCTTCATGTTCAATTTAAGGTTTTTGAAACATACCAAGAAAGTATTCATGCTTTGGCAAATCATAAAATAGATGTGTTTTTGTCAGATTTTTCGCCACTTGCAGAGGGAAAAATTCTGTTTGATTATTGCAAGCCCTTTGCCAAGTCGAAAATTGTGCTGTTGCAAAATAAGCAATTCCCCATTGTAAAAATCAAAAACAACCACATGAACATTATTCCGCATGATACAACAATCACTATGGCGGTAACGGCATTTTCTGTTTACGATAAAGAGATAAAACAATTGTTGGATAGTCTTAAAAATCATCAGGTAAAATGCAAAATTATCCGCACGATAGATGAAAGTGAGGTTTTGTCATATATTGATTCTTCCAAGGTGGATATTGCCTTCTGTAGTCAACGGGTGGTTTATGCTTATCTTCCTTTTTATCAGCATATTAACAGTAATTTTTATATCAATGACGAAGTTTTGCATTGCTGGGTGGTAGAAAAAGGCAATCATTCTCTTAGAGATACTATAAATGTCTGGTTGGAAAATTTCCAACAGACAAAAGTCTATCAATCATTAATGAAGAAATACACCGCTTACTATGCCGCCAATACTATT
>JAEEGK010018123.1_pt1 | contig 15261 bp, 11 predicted proteins | sample 8958771 | NCBI WGS metagenome assembly JAEEGK01 (sample SAMN16246547, study PRJNA631951) | gut metagenome | biome: gut microbiome; feature: rumen; material: SC-attached | host: Bos | place: Iran: Karaj | collected 2018-10 | reverse complement strand
ATCATCAGAGCTGAGCAGGCCAGTAACAACTCCGTGGTGAAGAATGCGGTTGACATATGGAAACGACAGTTTGATGAGGAGGATGCTTTGGCCCGTAAGCGCGAAGAGGAATGGAGGGATCGGAAGAAAGGTCGCAAAGCCAACGAGAAGGCTCCTGATGATCCACACGTGTTGATTCGAGTCGTGCCCGTAACCGTCAGTTGTTCAACGCTTTTGAAGCGATTTAAGAATGCCCAGGGGCATACCTTGTATAGCTTTGGCGAGGAGTTGGATACCCTTCGGAAAACGAATGGCGCTGGCTCGTGGAGTTCGAAATACGACATCTATCGTCTTTCGTTCGATCGGGGCGAGTGGGGGCAGGATTACAACTCTGATGCCGCCGAGAGTGGTGTGGTGAATGTAGCCTACAACTGGACGATGTTGGGTACGAATGGGGCATTAAGGAAGTGCTTTAAGGCTGACAACATCGAGAACGGTCTTTCGAGCCGTATTCTCGTGGCTGAGATGCCTGACTCTTCTTTCTCGAAGATGCCGAAGTTCGGCAAGCGTTCGGCAGAAGATGAAGCAAGGATTCAGGAGGCTGTTACCCGTTTGCGTTCATTCACAGGTCTCATTGACACCCCTCGTCTGAGGAAGGCTATTGAGGCTTGGGTAGAGGAGAAACGTGTCGAGGCTGCCAAGGATATTGACCACGTGAAGGATATCTATCGTAAGCGTGCGGCTGTGATCGGCTTCCGCTGTGGAGTGATCTTTCATTTGCTTTCGGGTAAGGATAAGGAATCTAAAGCCTGTCTCGACTTCGCTTTGATGATGGCTGAGTATTGCCTGAGTCAGCAGATTAAGGTCTTTGGTGAGGCACTCCGCCATGAGTATGTGAATGCGCAGGATGAATGTCAGCGGTATGGGGTTAATCATTCTATTTTCGATCAGTTGGCACCTGCTTTCTCTCGTGAGGAATTGAAGGCTTTAAAGTCAGATTGTACTGATAGTGGTATCCGAAACATCATCATGCGTTGGAAACGTGACGGATGGATAGAACCGATCGACCGCCATCATTGGCAGAAAACGTCACTTTGTCCCATCGTCCCAACGTCCCATTAAGGGCATTCCGCCCTTGAACTTGCTCACATTCGGCAGAGCTCAAGCAAGCTTGGCTTTGCTCTCATTTAATCGCAACTTTAAGCAAATTTTATGGAATTGATATTGACACGTATTGCAAAACGGAGAGCCTACACGATTGGTAGGCTTTCCATACTGGAACGAATCGACGATGAGTATCTGGCAGGGGAGAAGGAGACGTATTTCTGCGACACGCTTGAGCCGCCAGTGTTGGAGATGAAGACCTCGCTTCCAAAGGAAGATGTGCTTCGTTCGCCCATGAAGGCAGAGGTTCTCAAACCTTTCGCCATTCCCGAAGGTCGTTACCCCGTAGTGATCACTTGGAGTCCGAAGTTTAAGATGTGGTTGCCTTTGCTGCTTGGTGTGCCGCTGTTTGAAGGCATCCGCATCCACATGGGTAACACCGTCAAGGATACGCAGGGTTGTATCCTCGTGGGCAGGAATCAGATTGTGGGCAGGGTGCTCGAATCGCGAAAGTGGCTTTATGAGCTGAAACAGAAGATCATCGAAGCCAAAAATAAAGGTGAGCCCGTGTGGCTCACCATTATTATATAGTATGATAAGAGATGCTCTTATCCGTTCATGGACATCAGGAACTCCTCGTTGCTGCGTGTGTTGACGAGGCGGTCGCGGATGGTGTTCATGGCCTCTACCGGTGTCATCTCGGCAATGAACTTGCGGATGATCCACATGCGGTTGAGCGTGGTCTCATCAAGCAGCAGATCGTCGCGACGAGTAGAAGACAGTACCAGATCGATGGCGGGGAAGATACGCTTGTTGGAGAGCGAGCGGTTGAGCTGGATTTCAGAGTTACCAGTACCCTTGAACTCCTCGAAGATCACCTCATCCATCTTTGAACCAGTATCTACCAGAGCCGTAGCGATGATGGTGAGCGAACCGCCACCCTCGATGTTACGGGCTGCACCAAAGAAGCGTTTGGGCTTCTGCAGGGCGTTGGCATCGACACCACCGGTGAGCACCTTACCAGAGGCAGGAGCCACGGTGTTATAGGCGCGAGCCAGACGGGTGATAGAATCGAGGAAGATCACGACATCGTGACCACACTCCACCATGCGCTTGGCCTTCTCAAGAACGATACCGGCAATCTTTACGTGACGGTCGGCAGGCTCATCGAAGGTAGAGGCAATCACCTCTGCGTTCACCGTGCGGGCCATATCCGTTACTTCCTCAGGACGCTCATCGATGAGCAGCATCATGATGTAAGCCTCGGGATGGTTGGCAGCGATGGCATTGGCAATGTCCTTCATCAGGACGGTCTTACCTGTCTTCGGCTGAGCCACAATCAGTGCACGCTGACCCTTACCGATGGGCGAGAACAGATCGACGATACGAACGCTGGGGTTCGTGGTAGCTCTGTCGCCACAAAGGGTGAACTTCTCCTCAGGGAAGAGTGGGGTGAGGTGCTCGAAGGCCACGCGGTCACGCACCTCAGAAGGTACACGGCCATTGATGGTCTTCACCGTTGAGAGGGCGAAGTATTTCTCATTGTCGTGAGGCGGACGAACGGTGCAATCCACCACGTCACCCGTCTTCAGACCGTATTTCTTAATCTGCTGGGGAGACACATAGACATCATCGGGCGATGACAGATAGTTGTAGTCAGAGCTACGCAGGAAGCCGTAACCATCTGACAGGCACTCCAGAACGCCATTGGCCGTGATGATATCTCCAAAGTCGTAACGGGCAGCCTCCGTATTACGGACAAAGGTGGGCTCCATCTCCTGCTGTACCACAGGACGGTCGAACATATCGAGGGTGGGCAGTGCCTCCTGATCCTCAATGGGGATATCGACGATGGTGATGAAGTCTGTGCCGTCACCGGGGTCGCCCATCCAGACACCATCCTCATCCACCTCGTCGCGCAGTTCGGGCTCCTTATGGGCACTCATCTTCTCGCGCAGCATGGCTACTGCATTGGCATCGACACCAGCATCCTCGGTATTACCAGCTGCAAACTCCTGTGCCTCAGGTACGTCCATGACTTGCTGCTCAGGAACGGCCTCTTCTGCAGCTTCTTTCGCTGCAGCAGCTTCTGCTTCAGCGGCGGCAGCTGCCTCAGCCTCTAACTGTGCTTTGGACTTTCTGCCACGACGCTTGGGAGCTGGTGCCTCTGGCTCGGGTTCTGCAGCCACTTCAGGTGCTTCTATCGGCATGTCGCTGAAAAGTGAAGCGGGCTCGGTCTTCTTCGTGGTACGGTTACTCTTGCTGTCGAGGTTCTCACCATCTGCGCCTTTGACGGTATAGACCTTACTCGTGTCTTTCTTCGCAATACGAGTACGCTTTCTCTTAGGTGCTTCCTCACCGGCAGCACTGTTTTCGGCAGCCTTGTCGATGATGGCGTAGATCACGTCCTCAAGGGCACTGTCTTGTGAGACCTTTACCCCTAATTCATTAGCGATACCCATCAGCTGGGGTATCTCCATAGCTTCTAATTCTTCTTTTGTATACATAATGATAGTATATAAACTCTACATTGAAATTGAAAAAATGTGATTGAAATGCTTCTCGAACGGAAGCAATGTTTTGAAAAACGATGCAAAGGTACGTATTATTTTGCGAACTTCCAAACAATTTGGGATTTTTTTAGTAATTTTGCACCCAAAATAGTAAAGTGATGGAAATTAAGAAAGCAGAATTCACGTTAAGCGCGCCTCGGGAGTCGATGTGCCCAAAGGACACGAAGCCCGAATATGCCTTTATCGGACGTTCGAATGTCGGGAAGTCGAGTCTGATCAATATGCTGACGAATAACAAGAAGTTGGCTAAGACTTCAGCGACACCAGGAAAGACGTTGCTCATCAACCATTTTATTATTAATAATGAGTGGTATCTGGTGGATCTGCCTGGCTATGGCTTTGCCAAGCGCTCGAAAAAGGAGATTCAGCGACTGGAACAGATGATCAACGGCTATATTCTGCAGCGGGAACAGCTGGTGAATGTGTTTCTGTTGGTGGATGTTCGTCTGGAACCTCAGAAGGTGGATCTCGATTTCATTCAGTGGTTGGGTGCGAGTAGCGTACCTTTCGCCATCGTGTTTACGAAGGCCGACAAGCTGAGTGTGGGTAAGGTCAGCCAGAATGTGGAGGCTTATAAGAAGGTGCTGAGTGAGACGTGGGAAGAATTGCCACCTATCTTCGTGACCTCTTCTGAAAAGAAACAAGGCCGCGAGGAGATTCTCAATTATATCGAACAGATTAATAAAGAATTGAAATAGTGGCGAAGGAAACACCATACTTAGACGTTCAGCAGCTGACAAAGTCGTTTGGCTCGTTGGTGCTCTTTGAAAATATCAGTTTCTCCATTGCCGAAGGGCAGAAGGTGGGACTGATAGCCAAGAACGGTACGGGAAAATCAACGCTCTTGTCGGTGCTCTCGGGTAAGGAGGGTTATGACTCGGGCGAGATTATCTTCCGTCGCGATCTACGTGTGGGGATGTTGGAACAGAGCCCCGTCTTCGACCCTTCGGAAAGTGTGTTGGATGCTTGCTTTAATCATGAAGGGGATCCTGAGAAAGTGCTGAAAGCCAAACAGATACTGACTCAGTTAAAGATCAAGGATCTGCAACAGCCGATGGGGCAGCTGAGTGGTGGACAGCAGAAACGCGTGGCACTGGCTAATGTGCTGATTACCGATCCTGACCTGTTGATTCTTGATGAGCCGACGAACCATTTGGATTTGGAGATGATTGAATGGTTGGAGGGTTTTCTGAGTCGTGGTAACAAAACGTTGCTGATGGTGACGCACGACCGTTTCTTCCTCGACAGGGTGTGCTCTGTCATTCTGGAACTTGACGATCAGACGATCTATACCTATCGTGGCAACTACAGCTATTATCTGGAGAAACGTCAGGAGCGTCTTGACAACAAGCGGGCAGAGATTGCACGAGCCAACAACCTGTATCGTACTGAGTTGGAATGGATGCGCCGTATGCCGCAGGCCAGAGGCCACAAGGCCCGTTATCGGGAAGAGGCCTTCTACGAACTGGAGAAGGTGGCTAAGCAGCGGATCGAGGAACGTCAGATCCGTTTGAAGTCGCGTAATGTCTATATTGGTTCGAAGATCTTCGAGTGTCAGTATGTGTCGAAGGCTTTCGATGACAAGGTGATCTTGAAGGATTTCTACTATAACTTCTCACGTTTCGAGAAGATGGGTATTGTGGGTAATAACGGTACGGGCAAATCCACCTTTATCAAAATGCTGTTGGGGATGGTGCCACCAGACAGTGGCCGCTTTGACATTGGCGATACCGTGCGCTTCGGTTATTTCTCTCAGGAAGGATTGCAGTTTGATGAGCAGCAGAAGGTGATAGATGTCGTGAAGGACATTGCGGAGTATATCGATATGGGTGGCGGTAAGCATTTCTCGGCTTCCCAGTTCCTGCAGTATTTCCTCTTCACGCCCGAACAGCAACATAATTATGTGTATAAGTTGAGCGGTGGAGAGCGCAGGAAACTGTATCTCTGTACGGTGCTGATGAAGAACCCCAACTTCCTGGTGCTCGACGAGCCTACGAACGACCTGGATATCGTGACGCTGCAGATTCTGGAAGAGTATCTTCAGGACTTCCCAGGCTGTGTGATTGTGGTGAGTCACGACCGCTATTTCATGGATAAGGTTGTGGATCATCTGCTGGTGTTCAATGGCGAAGGTGAGATCAAGGATTTCCCTGGTAACTATACGCAGTATCGGGAATGGAACGCCTTAAAGCCAAAAGAGGCAAAGCCTCAGAGCACCTCTAAACCCTCAAGTGAACCCAAGCCATCGAATGAGACTCGAGAGACGAAGCGCAAGCTTTCTTACAAAGAAAAGCGTGAACTTGAGCAATTGGAGAAAGACATCGAGGCTTTGGAGGCTGAGAAAAAACAGATAGAGGAAGCCCTTTGTGGTGGCACTACATCGGTAGAGGATATAACAACGATGAGCAAGCGTCTGCCAGTGCTCAACGAAGAACTCGACGAGAAGAGTATGCGCTGGCTGGAACTATCGGAGATTGAGAATTGAACATTAAACATTAAAGATTAAACATTAAATAGTGATACAACAACAATACCCCTCACAACTGTTAGAGAAGGCAGTGACGGAATTCTCGAAACTGCCAGGTATCGGACGCAAGACCGCCTTGAGGCTGGTGCTGTGGATGCTCCGTCAGGATCCTGAGGATGTGGAGCAGTTTGCTGCGGCTGTCAGTCAGTTGAAGCGTGAAGTGAAGTACTGTCACACTTGCCATAATATCAGCGATACGGATACGTGTCCCATCTGTGCAGATCCGCGCAGGGATGCCTCAACCGTTTGTGTCGTTGAGAGTATTCAGGATGTGATGGCCATTGAGAACACCCAACAGTATCATGGGCGCTATCATGTGTTGGGTGGTATTATCTCACCGATGGATGGTATCGGCCCTGGTGACATAGAGATTGAATCCATGGTGAAACGCGTGGCAGAGGGCAATATCCAAGAGGTGATACTGGCACTCAGTCCCACCATGGAAGGTGACACAACCAACTTCTATATCTACCGTAAGCTGGCTGGCTACGATGTGAAGATCAGTGTGATTGCCCGTGGTATCGCTGTGGGTAACGAACTGGAATATACTGACGAGGTGACGTTGGGTCGCTCGATTATGAACCGAACCTTATTTGAAGATAAAGAAAGATGAAAGAGACGAAGAATCAGTTGATGAGCGTGTTTGTGTCAGGTACCGTTCTGCCTTTGATGATTGTCTGTATTTACGAGACAGAGGTGGTAGTGCCTGGCCTGTTGGCTACGGATAAACAATCGGAGTTCCTATTGACTTTTCTGATGGAACTGATGACGCTGGGCTGTGCTTTCTTGGCATTGCGCCTGTTTAAGTTTGAGAAGATACATCAGGAACTGATATCTGATAAGGCTGTCGCTTTGAGGAAGTGGGGAGTTATCCGACTTGTGCTGCTGCTGTTTCCGTTATGGGCCGACACCTTATTATATTATTTATATATGAACACAACCTTCGGTTATCTGGGTATCATTCTGGTACTTTGTCTGCCGTTTGTCTATCCAAGTGAGAGCCGTTGCGAGGCAGAGACGGAAGCATGAAACTGAGTGTTGTCATCGTCAGCTATAATGTACGCAACTATCTGGAGCAATGTCTGCAGAGCGTACAAAAAGCCCTTGAAGGTATCGAGGGTGAGGTGTTTGTGGTGGATAACCACTCCGACGATGACAGTGTAGTGACCATACGTGAAAAGTATCCGTGGGTCGGACTGATTGAGAACCAGGAGAATCTCGGGTTTTCCAAGGCTAATAATCAGGCTATCCGTCAATCACAGGCAGATTATGTGTTGCTGTTGAATCCTGATACGGTGGTGGCTGAGGATACACTTCGTGGGGTGCTCACGTTTATGGATGAACATCCGAAGGCTGGCGGTGCCGGTGTGATGATGTGTTATGAGGATGGATCGAGAGCTCCAGAGTCCAGACGTGCCTTGCCAACCCCTTGGGTGGCTGCCTTGAAGATGCTGGGTTTTACGAAACGTTATTATATGAGTCATCTGCCATGGGATCAGCCTTGTCGGATAGAGGTGATAAGTGGTGCTTTCTGTCTGTTAAGACATGAGGCACTGAAGACGATCGGTCTGTTGGATGAGGATTTCTTTATGTATGGTGAGGATATTGACTTGTCATACCGTCTGCTGAAGGGCGGGTGGGAGAATTGGTATCTTCCATATTCCATCATCCACTACAAAGGCAAATCCACCCAGAAGAGTGACTATCGCTATGTGCATGTGTTCTATCAGGCCATGCTGATCTTCTTTCAGAAACATTACAGTCATCTGAGTATGGTCTATACAGTGCCAGTGAAGATGGCGATCTATTTCCGTGCATTTATCGCACTGACAGATATTTTACGTAAAAAACTGCACTTATGAATACGAGTAAACCATCCATCCATTTGCGGGCTGTTGAACCAGAGGATCTTGATCTGCTTTATAAGATTGAGAATGATGTCAAATTGTGGAATGTCGGTGCGACGAATGTGCCTTACTCCCGTTATACGCTTCATGACTATGTGGCCAATGCCTCTGATGACATCTATGTGGATCGTCAGGTGAGGATGATGGTAGAAAACGAGCAGCATCAGGTGGTGGGCATCGCAGATGTAGTGAACTTCGATCCCAGCAACTGCAGGGCAGAGGTAGGGCTGATCATCCTAAATGACTTCCGTAGGCAGGGTTTTGGCAGCAGCACGTTGGAGGCTGTGGCGGATTATGCCCTTCAGGTGTTACATCTTCACCAGCTTTATGCCTATGTCGATGTAACCAATGAAGCCTCTCATGGCCTGTTCAGAAAGATGGGGTATGAAGTGTCTGCTAACATCAAGGATTGGCTGTATGATGGTATGAAATATCGTGATGCCATCCTGATGCAACGCGTATTTTGAGAGTTTTTTAGGCCTGGGACGAAAAAAACACAGAAAAAGTTTTGCGGTTTCGGATTTTATTCCTACCTTTGCACCCGCTAAGAAGAAAGAGTGCTTTCTGGTGCGTTAGTTCAGTAGGTTAGAATGCCTGCCTGTCACGCAGGAGGTCACGAGTTCGAATCTCGTACGCACCGCAAGTTTTTTTTCATTTACGCATGGAATGGTGCGTTAGTTCAGTAGGTTAGAATGCCTGCCTGTCACGCAGGAGGTCACGAGTTCGAATCTCGTACGCACCGCAAAAAGGAAGCTCATCAGTTCATACTGGTGGGCTATTTTTAAAGCCAAAAATTGACACAAACATTGAAGGAATATGTGCGGAATTGTAGGATATATTGGCCATAAGGAAGCTTTTCCTATTTTGATAAAAGGCTTAAGACGACTTGAGTATCGTGGTTACGACAGCGCTGGTGTCGCATTGATTAACGACGATAATAGTTTGAACGTTTATAAGTCGAAAGGAAAAGTTGATAATCTCGTTGAGTATTGTAATGACAAGAATGTCAGTGGTACCGTTGGTATTGCTCATACTCGTTGGGCTACGCATGGTGAACCTTCTTCTCGTAATGCCCATCCGCACTATTCTGAGTCAAAGAATCTCGCTATCATCCATAATGGTATTATCGAGAACTATGCCGAATTGAAGGATAAACTGAAGGCCAAAGGCGTCAAGTTTGTTTCCGACACTGACACTGAGGTATTGGTGCAGTTGATCGAATACATTAAGGAACATAAGCATCTTGATTTGCTGACGGCTGTTCAGGTGGCACTCTATCAGGTGATTGGTGCCTATGCCATTGCCGTGCTTGACAAGCGCGATCCGGATCAGATTATCGCAGCCCGTAAGCAGAGCCCGTTGGTAGTGGGTATCGGTGAGGATGAATTCTTCCTTGGTTCTGATGCCAGTCCGATTGTGGAATATACCGACAAAGTGGTTTATCTGGAGGATGGTAACATTGCCGTGATCCGTCGTGGTCAGGAACTGAAGGTTGTCAGTATCTTAGGTGAGGAACAGGAACTGAAAGTGAAGACGGTTGATCTGGATCTCGGACAGATTGAGAAAGGTGGTTATCCCCACTTCATGCTCAAAGAGATCTTTGAACAGCCTGAGTGCTTGACAAACTGCATGCGTGGTCGTGTGAATATAGAAGCAGATCATGTAACACTTTCTGCTTTGATTGACTATCGTCGTCAGATGTTGAATGCCAAGCGCGTAGTGATTGTAGCCTGTGGTACTTCATGGCATGCAGGACTGATCGGTAAACAGATTATAGAATCATTGGTCAGGATCCCCGTTGAGGTGGAGTATGCCAGTGAGTTCCGTTATCGTAATCCTGTGGTTAGCAAGGACGATGTCGTTATTGCCATTTCACAGAGTGGTGAGACTGCTGATACTTTAGCTGCTGTACAACTCGCCAAGGAGAAAGGTGCATTCATCTATGGTATCTGTAACGCCATTGGTTCGAGTATTCCTCGTGCTACTGATACGGGCACCTATATTCACGTAGGACCTGAGATTGGTGTGGCATCCACAAAAGCCTTCACAGGTCAGGTGACTGTACTGACGATGATTGCGTTGGCAATGGGAGAAGCTAAAGGAACTATCAAGCGTGACGAATATCTGGAGATTGTGAAGGGACTGAGTGAGATCCCTGATAAGATCCGTGAGGTGTTAAAAACGAATGATAAGGTGGCCGATCTGGCACGTACCTTTACCTATGCCCATAATTTCCTGTATTTAGGTCGTGGTTATTCTTATCCTGTGGCTTTGGAAGGCGCCTTGAAGTTGAAAGAGATCTCGTATATCCATGCAGAGGGTTATCCTGCTGCAGAGATGAAGCATGGTCCGATTGCCCTGATTGACTCGGATATGCCAGTTGTGGTCATCGCCACTCATAATGCGATGTATGAGAAGGTGCTGTCGAACATTCAGGAGATCAAGGCTCGTCAGGGTAGGGTGATAGCACTTGTTTCGAAGGGCGATGATACCATTTCCAAGATTGCGGATGAGGTGATAGAATTACCTGATGTTCTGGAATGTCTGGAACCGTTAGTGGCTACCATCCCGCTGCAGTTATTGGCCTACCATGTTGCTGTATGTAAAGGTAAGAATGTTGACCAACCAAGAAACTTGGCGAAATCAGTAACTGTTGAATAGTGATAAGGGCGATTCGTTTTATTGACGTTTCGCCTTTCTTTTTGAAAATGATAAAATGAGATAAATGGAAAAGATGAAAGATGTGACACTCGTTCTGCAGGACGGAACAACCTTTAAGGGCAAGAGCTTCGGGTATGAGAAACCTGTGGCAGGCGAAGTCGTGTTCAACACGGCGATGATGGGCTATCCCGAGAGTCTGACAGATCCCAGTTATGCTGGTCAGTTGATGACATTGACCTATCCGCTGGTAGGCAACTACGGTGTGCCTCCCTTCACGATGGAGGCTGATGGTATTGCTACCTTCATGGAAAGTGACAGGATTTATGCTTCTGCTATTATCGTTAGTGATTACAGCGAGGCTTATTCTCACTGGAATGCCAATGAGAGTCTGAGTGACTGGCTGAAGCGTGAACAGGTGCCAGGTGTTACTGGTATTGACACCCGTCAGTTGACAAAGGTGCTGCGTGAACATGGTGTGATGATGGGACATCTGGAATATCCGGAGATTCAGGAGACTCCTGAAACTGTGGATTATGGCAGTATCAACTGGGTGGATCGGGTGAGTTGTAAAGATGTGATCCGCTACAACGAAGGTGCCGGTAAGAAGGTGGTACTTGTGGATTGCGGAGTTAAGCATAACATCATCCGTTGTCTGGTGCGTCGTGGTGTAGAAGTGATCCGTGTACCTTGGAACTACGATTATACAGATATGCAGTTTGATGGTCTGTTTTTAGCGAATGGTCCTGGTGATCCTGACAGATGTGTAGATGCTGTAGAGATCCTGAAGAAACAGATGTCGGCCTCACGCAAACCTATCTGCGGTATCTGCATGGGTAACCAATTGTTGGCAAAAGCAGGAGGTGCTACTATCTATAAACTGAAATACGGTCATCGTTCCCACAACCAACCAGTTCGTGAGGTTGGAACCAATCGTTGTTATGTAACCTCTCAGAATCATGGCTATGCCGTAGATGCTGCCACCCTTGGCAACGACTGGCGTGAGTTGTTCGTGAATATGAACGATGGTTCCAATGAGGGCATCCGTCATCAGACCAATCCCTGGTTCTCATCACAATTCCATCCTGAGGCTTGTTCAGGTCCAGTAGATACAGAATTTATGTTTGACAGATTTATCGAGACATTATGAGAGACAACAATATCAAGAAAGTCCTGTTATTAGGTTCCGGTGCCCTGAAGATTGGTGAAGCCGGAGAGTTTGACTATAGTGGTTCACAAGCCTTGAAGGCCTTACGTGAAGAAGGTATCAAAACCATTCTTATCAATCCGAATATTGCCACTGTTCAGACTTCTGAAGGTGTGGCAGACGAGATCTATTTCCTGCCTGTACAACCATACTTTGTGGAGCGCGTGATTGAGAAAGAACGCCCGGATGGTATTCTGTTGGCTTTCGGCGGACAGACCGCTCTCAACTGTGGCGTGGAACTTTATCAGAGTGGTGTGCTGGAGAAATATGGTGTGAAAGTGCTGGGTACACCCGTACAGGCCATCATGGATACAGAAGATCGTGAACTCTTCGTAAAGAAACTCGATGAGATCGATGTGAAGACTATCAAGAGCCAGGCCTGTGATAATATCGCTGATGCCCGTAAGGCTGCCAAGGAACTAGGGTATCCCGTGATCCTGCGTGCTGCTTATGCATTAGGCGGTTTAGGTTCTGGCTTCTGCGACAATGAGGAAGAACTGGATAAGTTGGCAGAGAAAGCCTTTGCTTTCTCACCACAGGTGTTGGTGGAGAAGTCTTTGAAGGGTTGGAAGGAGATAGAATATGAGGTGGTGCGCGACCGTTATGACAACTGTATCACGGTTTGTAACATGGAGAACTTCGACCCCTTAGGTATTCACACAGGCGAATCGATTGTCATTGCTCCGTCGCAGACCCTCACCAATTCAGAATACCATAAACTTCGTGCTCTGGCAATTAAGATCATTCGTCATATTGGTATCGTGGGTGAGTGTAATGTGCAGTATGCTTTCGATCCCCAGTCAGAAGACTATCGCGTCATTGAGGTGAATGCCCGTCTTTCCAGAAGTTCTGCTTTGGCTTCGAAGGCTACAGGTTATCCCTTGGCTTTTGTTGCTGCAAAGTTAGGTATGGGCTATGGTCTCTTTGAACTGAAGAATTCTGTGACGAAGACTACTAGTGCTTTCTTTGAGCCAGCCCTTGACTATGTGGTTTGTAAGATTCCCCGTTGGGATCTCTCGAAATTCCATGGTGTCGATAAGGAACTTGGTTCCAGTATGAAGAGCGTCGGTGAGGTAATGGCAATTGGACGTACCTTTGAGGAAGCCATCCAGAAAGGTCTTCGTATGATCGGACAGGGTATGCATGGATATGTAGAGAACAAGGAACTGAAGATCTCAGACATTGACGCTGCTCTTTGTGAACCTACTGACAAACGTATCTTTGTCATTTCGAAGGCGATGCATCTGCCGGAATATACTATCGACCGTATTCATGAACTGACTAAAATTGACAAGTGGTTCTTAGAGAAACTGAAGCATATCATAGATATCGACGAGCGTCTGAAGAAACAGAACATCAATACGCTTGAGGCCGACCTGTTACGCGAGGCGAAAGTTTATGGCTTCACTGATTTCCAGATTGCCCGTGCCATTGGTCTCGAGGGTGAGATCGAGAACATGCACAAGGCTCTTCTGCTGGTTCGCAATCGTAGGAAACAGTTGGGTATCCTTCCTGTTGTGAAACAGATTGACACGCTGGCAGCTGAGTATCCGGCACAGACCAATTATCTGTATGTGACCTATTCAGGTGTGGCCAATGATATCCAGTATGAAAATGACAAGAAGAGTATTATCGTATTGGGATCAGGTGCCTATAGAATCGGTTCATCGGTAGAGTTTGACTGGTGTGGTGTGCAGGCGCTGAACACGATCCGCAAGGAGGGATGGCGCTCGGTGATGATCAACTATAACCCAGAGACCGTCTCTACCGATTATGATATGTGTGACCGTTTGTATTTCGATGAGCTGACCTTTGAACGTGTGTTGGATATCATCGACATGGAACAGCCACATGGTGTCATTGTCTCTACGGGTGGTCAGATTCCTAACAATCTGGCGATGTATCTCGATGAGCAGCATGTGAACATCTTGGGTACTCAAGCCGTGGATATCGATGGTGCAGAGGATCGTGCGAAGTTCTCGCAGATGTTGAACGAGATTGGTGTAAATCAACCTGAATGGTCGGCATTGACATCGATGGAGGATATTGAAAAGTTTGTGGAAAGAGTAGGATTCCCTGTGTTGGTTCGTCCTTCATACGTACTTTCAGGTGCTGCCATGAATGTTTGTTCCAACAAAGAAGAACTGGAGAAGTTCCTGCAACTGGCTGCTAATGTATCGGAGGATCATCCTGTTGTGGTGTCGAAATTCATCGAACATGCCAAGGAGATTGAGATGGATGCTGTGGCTAAAGATGGTGAGATTTTGGCTTACGCCATCTCTGAGCATATCGAGTTTGCTGGTGTACATTCGGGTGATGCCACGATTCAGTTCCCTCCACAAAAGCTGTATGTGGAGACCGTACGTCGTATCAAGCGCATCTCGCGCCAGATAGCGAAAGCCTTGCATATCAACGGCCCGTTCAATATTCAATATATGGCGCGTGAGAATGATATTCTTGTCATTGAGTGTAACCTTCGAGCCTCCCGTTCGTTCCCCTTCGTGTCGAAGGTGCTGAAGTTGAATCTCATCGACTTGGCTACTAAGGTGATGCTGGGTCTGCCAGTGGAGCGACCTCATAAGAATCTCTTCGATTTGGATTACGTAGGCATCAAGGCTTCGCAGTTCAGCTTCAACCGTCTGCAGAAGGCCGACCCTGTATTAGGCGTGGACATGGCTTCAACAGGTGAAGTTGGCTGTATTGGCGATAATACGGATACCGCACTTCTGAAAGCCATGCTCTCCGTGGGCCACCGTATTCCAAAGAAGACCGTGCTGCTCTCTACTGGTTCTGCTAAGCAGAAAGCCGAGATGCTCGATGCAGCACGCATGCTGGTAGGTCATGGCTATCAGCTTTATGCTACGGGTGGTACTTCCAAGTACCTGACAGAGAATGGCATTGAGAACACGCGAGTGCTCTGGCCTTCGGATGCTCAGGACGACTCAGAAGCCCCCAAAGCCCTCGACCTCTTGCATCAGCATCAGATCGACATGGTGGTAAATATCCCCAAGAATCTGACGACACATGAGTTGACAAATGGCTACAAGATTCGGCGTGCTGCCATCGATCTGAATGTGCCGTTGATTACTAACAGCCGACTGGCAAGTGCGTTTATTCATGCCTTCTGTACAGTCAAACTTGATACTATTGGCATTAAATCATGGGCAGAATATAAGTAGAAATCGGCTTTTTAGCGAAAAAATGGTGCAATAATTTGGTGATTTCAAATTATTGCATTATTTTTGCACACAATAAATGCTAACCCAATATGGACGCGGGAGAAACTTTAGAATCGAAAATAAACCG
>JAEEGK010018122.1_pt1 | contig 15261 bp, 10 predicted proteins | sample 8958771 | NCBI WGS metagenome assembly JAEEGK01 (sample SAMN16246547, study PRJNA631951) | gut metagenome | biome: gut microbiome; feature: rumen; material: SC-attached | host: Bos | place: Iran: Karaj | collected 2018-10 | reverse complement strand
AAAAATAAATATTTAAGTAATACTAATTTAATATTTATTTTTATTAATTTATATTTTATATTTATTTGTTTAATCATTTAGTATTATTTCATCTTTTTTTCTTTCAATTATAGATTTTTTTAAATTTTTATTTAAATTACATAAATTAACTTCAATAACTTCTACATAAATTAATATAAAAATAAATGTAAAAATTGATATTATTAGTCTTATTATTTTTAATGTAGAAAAAGTTTTATTTTTTATTGGTTTATAAAGTAATAAATAAATTAAACTTCTAGAAAATAATTCAATTAAAATTATATAAATAGATGAATAATAAAAAATAATTAAATAGAATAAAAAGTTATATATAAAATTAAGTAAATTTATTTGAAGAAGAGATAAATTAAATATTTCGTTATTTATCTTTTTTTTATATATAAAATATAATAAAATATTTATTATATTTAATAATAAATATAAACAACTTTCAAAAAAGAATAAAAAATAAGGATCATAAAATTTAATTTCAATTAAATATTCAATGAATCCTAAATAAATACCAGTAAATAAATAAAAAATAGTATTATATAAATTTTCATTAAAATATTGTGATAAATTGTAAATTATAATTGGAATATTTAAAAAACAAATAACAATAATAGATAAAATATGATGATTTTCAAATTTATTTGGTAAAAATAATTTATTTAATAAAATATAACTAAAAAAACTTAAAGTTATTGATGTTTCATAAAGAGGAAATGATTTTTGAGTTCTGATAATATTTAAAAATATATTTATTAATAATAAAAAAAATAATAAGAAAATTAATTTTTTTGATAAATAATGTTTATTGAAATTAATTCTTTTAATTGAATTTTTTAATGTATTTCGATATGAAACTGAATTTTTACTTTCTTTTTTTTTGTTATTTTTATAAGAAATATAATTTTTTATTATATAAATTATTATTCCAAAAATATAAGAAATATTCCCAAAAGATGTAATTAAATAAGATTCAAAATAATTATATTCTTTATTTTTTTTTATTTCGTTTCTTTCAAATATTTTTTTTAAAAAAACAACAATAATTTGTATTACAAATAAAAAAATATTAATTATATTATGATTTATTTTACAATCAAATGAAATAATTTTCATATTTTCTTATTTAATAATAATTATACATTTAAAATAATAAAATTATTATAATAATTAATATATTTATCTTATAATATTATTTTTTATTAATAATTTAAAGATAAAAACAATTTTATTTTATCAATTAAATAAATTTATAATTTATTATTAATTTATATTTTTAATGTTTATAAATTTAATTTTTAATGTCAAATAATTTATTAGTTTATAAATTAAATACATTTGATGATTTAAAAAATTGTGTTTTAGAATATCATTCAAAAATAAGTAATTTTTTATTTAAATATTTAATAATTTATTATAGATTGTTTAATAAATGAAATTTCAATATTAAAACAAAAAGAAATAAATAAAAAAAAATTAAATGATGAAAAATTTAAAAGTTTTGAAGAAGAAACAAAAAAATTAAAATTTCAAATTATTAAATATCAACAAATAATAATAAATCAAAAAGATAAAATAGATTTATTAGAAGAAGAAATTTCTGAAATCTTAAAAATTAACAATAATAATAATAATGAAAATAAAAATAAATCAATAATAAATTTAGATAATAATGAAAATAATAATTTAGATGAAAAAATTGATTTATTTTTATCATTAAAATTATTTGAAAATAATTTAATAGAAAACAAAGAAAACAATGAAATTAATACAGAATTTAACAAATTAAAAGAAAGTTTAAAAATGATTTTTTCACATAAAGATTCAGAAATTTCAAAATTAAAAGAACAAAATAAAAATTTATTTGAAGAATGTGAAAAATTAAAGAAACAATTATTAAAAAATGAAGAAGATAAAAATAAAATAAACTTATGTGTTCAATGTAAAGAATATTTTTTAGTAAAATTTAATAATGAAAGGTCATGTTTATATCATCCAGGAAAAATAAAATATTATTCATGCAGAGGCTGTGGAGGAGATGAATATTTTACATGCTGTGACCAATGTTTTAAATGTTCAAAAGGATGTAAACTATCTTTTCATAAAAGTGATGAAAATTATAATAAATAATAAAATAAATCTAATAATTTAAATATAATTTATTTTTTTCTATAAATAAAAGATTTATAAATTAAAAATATAAATATTAATTCTAATAATATATCAAAATTATTTCATATGATTTTATTAAAAATAAAAAATTTAAATTAATTAATATCAACATTATTTATTTCTTCAACATCATCTTCTTCATCTTGATAATAATCTTCTAATAAATTACTATAAAATCCATAAATATTTTCAACTAATCCTTCAAAATTATTTTTATTTGTAATAGAATAAATAAATTCCTTTATAAATTCAAATAAAATTATATAATTTGTATATTCAATTTCTTGCTCATCTTTTTCTGAAATTTTATTTACTAAACTTAAATTTCCTGCTTTTTTTATTTTAATATTTTTTTTATTTTTTTTATCTTCTGATTTTTTAATTTGATCGATTTGTTTATTTAAATTTTTTTCGAATTTTTTTTCATCTTTTTTTATAATTTTAAATAGTTCTTGAACTAAATATTTTAATACAGTTAATAATGAAAATTTACTATTGTCATTATTTAATAAAATAGAATTACATTCAATTAATTCATTATCAAATTTTAAACATGGAACTGAAATTATAGTTAAAACTAAATTTGTTAAAAAAATATTTTCATTATTAGAATTATTTAAAAAATTTTTTAATTTTTGAATAATATTTTTCATAAATAAAAAATTTGTATTATTAAATTCTTCTTTAATTTCTTCCATTTCATCAAATAATTTTTCATCTAAATTTATTTCTTGATTATTGTTATTATTATTTTTAATTTTTATATTTTTATTTGTTTTATTTTCTTTATTATTATTTAAATTTGGCTGTAAATTTATACTTTCAAGTAATAAATCACCATCATTTGAAATATTTTCTATTGAAATTTCATTTACACTTTGTTGACCATTATCTATAACATTTTGTTTTTCATTAAAATAATAACTATAAAAATCAATGTCATTATTCATATAAAAATCATAATTTTTATGCATACTACTTTCAATATTTTCTGTCATTGTATCATTATTAATAAAATTAAATTTTTTATAATATTCCAACAATTCATAAAATTTATTAATTTTTGGATATTTTTCTAAACTGAAATTTTTTTTATTATTTTGATAAACTTTTTTAATAATAAAATCAGAATAAGGTTTAATAAACTTTCTAACCATTAAATAAGGTCTTTTATTAAAAAATATTTCAAATAATTCATATGTAATAATATTAATATTATCTTTTGATTTTTCTAAATTATTTAAAATTAAATAAGATAAAATAGAAACTTTATGATTTTTATGCTCATAATTCGCTGTAATATCTTCTAAAATAGGAATTTCATCTAAATTATTTTTTTTTAAATCAAAATCAATATAATTTTCATTTTTTTTAAATTCTTCATTTAATTTTTCTTCACATAAAAATTTTCTTATTGTTTTTTGTTCATTAAAACCGAAAAAAAAATTAAATATTACATCTATTATTTCATTATTATTTACATAAAATAACATACTTAAAATATATTGAAAATTTGTTCTACTTATTTTAGTACTATTATTTAATAATTTTTCTTGAACAGTTTGAATTAAAAATTTATTAAAAAAAAAATATTTAAATTTTTCTTTTAAAATATGATTATTAAACATATTACAAATTTTATTTAAAAAACCTACATAATCATTAAATAAAACAAAATTTTCAGTTAAAACATTAAAAGTTTTATTCATATTAATTATAATTTCTAAAGTTGAAGAATTTTGAATAAAATCAAAATATTCAGGTAATATTTCATAATAATTACATAATTTAGTAATTAAAATAATAATAAATCCACAATCATTTAAATATTCAAGATCATTATAAATTTCATCAAAACACATACAAACAATTAAAGAACGTCGAATATATTTTTTATAATTAAATTCTTTAATTATCATATCAATTTCTAATAATCGTAATAAATTTGTAAAAAATATATAATCATTTTTTATTATTCCAATTTCAGTTTTTCTATTTTGAATATTAAAACTTTTTATTAATCCTTGCCAATGCATTAACATTCTTACTACTTCATTTAATAAAAAACAAAAAATTTTTATATTTTTAAAATTTATTCCTTCATTTTTTAAATTTCCTTCAAAAAGTAAAATTAAATCTTTTAAATTTTTTATAAATTTTTGACTATTGTTCATTAAATTATTATTATGTTTAATTATATGAATTATTTCGCATAAATAATTCACTAAAATTTCACAACGATCTTCATATAAAATACAATAATTACAAAATTTTGATAGTAATGAATTTTGAATTATATAATCTATTATTACTATTGATTCATTTTCTGGAACTCTTATTTGTTCTTTTAATATATCAATAAAAATATTGCAATATTTTTTTAATGAATCTTCTTTTAATTCTTTTTTTTGACAATAATGTTCAATTTTTCCCCAACAAGATTTAAATAACTCAAATTTACTTTGATTTTTAAAAATTTTTGTCATGAATTTTATAAATGATTATTATTATTAATATTATTAATATTTGAATTTAATATTTATTTAAAATAAAATATTTAAATAAAAATTTTTTTATTTAAAATTCAATATTAAAATTCAATAAAAAATTTATTTTTTATTTTATTTTATTTTAAATTTTTCATATTTTATTAAAAATTATAATATTAATATTATAAAAATATTAAATATAAATTACAAAAAAAATTAATTCAAATTTTTAAATTAAAATTATAAATTCTTGAATTAATTTTAAATTATAATGAAATTATAATAATATTAATATAAGAAAAATATTATTTATTTATAGATTTAATATTTTTATCTAAAATGTCTATTTATGAAAATAATGAAAATTTAAATAAAAAAATGAATAAAAATGTTTTATTTTCAACATTGCAATACAATAAAAAAATTAATAATTTATTTAATGTGAATAATATAAATAATAATAATGTGAATATTAATAGAATTTTATTTAAAACAAATAAATTTAAAGAAGATGAAAAAAAAGAAAAAAATGATAATAAAAATGAAAAAAAATCAAATAAAGATTTATTTTATTTAACTTTTATAGAAAATAAATATAATATTATTAATAATTCACCAATAAAAAAACCAGAAATTAAATTTACTTTAGAAAAAAAAGAAAATAATAAAGAAGATAATATTAAACAAAATGAATCAAATTTATTTGTAGTGAAAAAAAAAGTAAAAAGAATTCATTTTATTTCTCCTCCAATAAAAATTAAAAGATTTAAATCTATAAAAACAAAACCAAATAAATTATTAAAAAATAATATTTTACAAAATAACCAAAATCAAAATTTCAAATTAAATAATATTAAATTAATATCAAATAAAAAACAATTGTCTTTAGAAGAAATTAATGATAAAATTTCATATTATTGTAAAAATCAAATTTCTTTAAATTTAAATTATCTAAAATTATATCATAAAATAAAATTAGAAAATAAATTTAATTATTATATTACACCTTACAATTCAGATAATGAAGATTCTAATTTAAATAATAATAATAATAAAACAATTAAAAGAAAATTTTTAATATTTAATAATTTATCATAAATTTATAATTTATATATAAAATATATTATAATATTATAATAATAATATTAATATTATTATATGTTAAAAAAATATTATTTATATTATTATTAACTAATAGATAAAGGTCTTATTTTTCTTGAATAGGAAGTGTTAATACTATTAAAATTTGAATTATAATTTGTATTATAATTTGAAGTAATAATTGTTTTATTTTTTTTATGAAAATTATCATTTTTAACAAAATTACTATTTTGAATAGAAATATTATTAATTTTTGAAGTAATATTTGAATTAGTTTTTTTTAATTTATTAATTTTCATATTTTTTTTAATATTATTAAATTTAGAATCATTTTTATTATTAATTTTAATATTTTTTTTCAAATTATTCATATCAAAAATATCTAAATAATTTTCTTTCTTATTATTATTATTTTCATTATTTTTTTTAATTGAATAAAAAGAAGTTGAAATTGAAATTAAACTTTTATTTCCAATAAATTTTTTTTCATTATTATTATTTGAATAAATATTATTTATATTATTATTTTCAACAATTTTTTTAATTTTAACTAACGGTTTTTCAATATTTAAATTTTTATTTGAATTTAATGATTCAGTTGATAATTTAGTAATATTTTTTATTGTTATTTTATTTGAAAGTTCAATTTTTTGATTTATAATTGTATTTGAATTTGTTAAAAAAATTTTTTTAATATTTGATTCATCAATATTAGTATTATAATTTGTATTATAAGAAGTAATTAGTTTATATTTATTATTATTATATTTATTACTTATTTTTTTTGATTCTTTTCTAAAAGAATTTTTTAAAGTGTGTTTTAATAAATTTTTAATATTTTCATCTTTACTTTTATTATTATTATTATTAATTTTACTATTTGATATATTTTTTTTTTCTTTTAAATTATTATTAATATTTTCATTTGTTGTTTCAGGTAAATTTTTATTATTATAGTTTGATTGTGTTTTAATAATATTATTATTTGATTTTGGTAATGTTATTGTATTAATTAATTTGACTTTTTTTCTATTTATTTTATCTGTTTTATTAGAATATATTTTTTGATCTAAATTTAATTTCATAGACATCATTTTTTTATTATTTTTTTCATTTTCAATTTCCTTTTTATTATTATTATTTTGATTATTTATTTTTGCATTTAATTGATTAAATAAATCAATAATTGTATTATCATTTTCAATAATATTTATTTTAATATTTTTATTAATTTTTTCTTTTTTTTCATTAAATAATTTAATATTATTTTTTGATTTTTCAAAATAAACTGAACAATTATTAATAATTGTGCTATTTGAATTTTCTTTTTCAATTAATTCATTCAATAAAAAATTTTTATAATTTATATTTTCGTTATTATTATTATTATTTTTTTTTTCATCTACTAGTTTATTTTTAATCAAATATTTTTTTGATGCAATATTAAATTTTATTTTATTTTGAATAAATTTTTCAATAAAATTCGGAAAAAATATTTTATTATTTTTATTATTATTATTTATTAATTCTTTTAAAAAAATATTTGAAATATTTATATAATAAAATTCATTTAAAAATTCATTATTATCATCATAAATTAAATAATCTTTAAATAATGAAACAAAATGTAAAGGTTTATTATATATTAAATAATTAATAATTAAAACATAAAATTTATTAATATCAATATTATATTTATATAATCTTTGATTAATAATATTTTTAAAAAAAATATTATTCATTGTTGTTTTAAATTATTTTAATTATAAAAATTTTATTTAAATTGTTTTTTTTATAAATTATTGATAAATAATAATTATTTATAAAATAATAATTTATTTTATTTTTAATTTAAGATATAAATGCCTCATTCTTGGAGAACACATCCCAGAAATTATGGAAAAGATTCAAGATATTGTAGAGTTTGTAGAAACACTCATGGTTTAATTAGAAAATATAATCTTGATATTTGTAGAAGATGTTTTAGAGAAAGAGCAGCATTAATAGGATTTACACAAACGAGATAAAAAAAAACATAAAATTTTTAAATTAAAAAATAATAATAATTAAATTCAATTAAAAATTTAAATAATTTCAAATTTTATATTTATTTAATTTAAATAAAAAGTATTTTTCTTTTATTATTATTATTATTAAGAAATTATATAAAAATATTTTAAAAAAATAAAAATAAAAACAATATTAAATTTATATTTTAATTTATAAAATGTCCAAACCATCAGAAAAAAAAATATCTTCATTAGAAAACGAAATTCTCTCAAACGAAACTAAATTATATACCTACGACGACGAATATCAAGAAAAATATCTCAAATTACGTCCTTGGGAAAAAGATGACATGCACTTTAAAAAAGTTTTCATATCAACATTAGCGGCAATGAAAATAGTCGACCATGCAATTCGAGGAGAAAAATTTGAAATATGTGGATATTTAATGGGTTTTGCCCGAGAAGGAGTTTTTTACGTTTTAGATGCTGTAGAAATGCCAATAATAGGAACAGATTCTAGAGTAGAAATCGCAGGTCAAATGGGAGATAAAGCGAATGTATATTCAATGAACTATTTAGATTTAATGGAAAAAGTAGGAAGGGGTCATAAATATATAGGATGGTATCATTCTCACCCTGGTTTTGGATGTTGGTTAAGTGGTATAGATTGCAATACTCAAAAATATATGCAAACTATGAATAAAACTTGGTTTGCTTTAGTTGTTGATCCTTATCGAACGAAAAGTAAAAAAAATATTGATTTCGGGTGTTTTAGAATGTATAATAATGAAAAAACAAATCGAGTCTTACAAGAATTTGATTCTATTCCTTTGAATAGATCAGAAGAATTTGGTATTCATCAAAATAAATATTATAGAATTCCACATTTTTTTTTCCAATCGAAATATGAGGCGAATATTGTTAAATTAATGTATAAAAATTATTGGGTTGATACTTTAAGTAGTAATGCTTTGTTAGTTAATGAGGATTTTTTTAAAGAAAGTGTTGATGATGTTAGAGCTAAAATGAATGCATATAATATTAAAAAAAAAGCCAATGAAGTTAAAAATAAAGCAATGAATGAAATTCATCAAAAAAAAATTAATGATTTGGCTACTTTAAGTACACAAGCTAATGCAAATTTACAAAATGAATTAATTAAAGGAATTATTTTTCAAAAAAATAATTAATATATTTTATTTATTATTAATATTTAATATTAATTAAAATTTTTATTTTGAATTTTTTTTTTAATAAAATTTAATTTATATTAAATAAAAAATTAAATTATTTTTTATGAATCTATTTTTTCATCCATTTTTTGTAATAATAATTTGAATTCTTCTAATGTTTTTCTTTGATTTTCTTCGACTGGATCTTCAATTTTAAATTGATAATTATTCATATTTAAATTATTATTATTTAAAAACATATTATTGTTATTATAATTTAAATTATTTTCTATTCCCAAATTATTATTATTATTATTATTTAAAATATTATTTTGATTTACAGGTAAATTGAACATAGTATTATTAACATAACTATTATTGTTAATTCCAGTATTATTCAACATTTGATTATTATTAAATAAATGAGTTAAATTTCCACCTTTCATCATAGAAAAATTATTATTATTATTATTATTATTATCATTAATATTAAGTCCATTTTGATTAATAATTTCTTTTAAACTATTATTTTCTTCAATAATTCCTTTTTCTCTTGCTCTAATTTGTTTAATAATTCCTTTATATTTTTTTTCTAAATTTTCATTTTTACTTGTTTGTTTATAAAGAGTGGCTTCCATATTAATATATTTATCATTAATAACATCATTTAATTTTTTTAAATTTTCACTGGCAATAATTAAATTATCAGTTAATTCATTTTTTTCATTTTCTAAAATTTTTTTTTCTCTTATTAAATTATTAATTTGTTCATTATATTCATTAAGATCATTTTGTTTATTTTGTTCAAATAAATTTAAATCATTTTGTTTTTGATTAATTTCATTTGTAAGTTCTTCAATTTGAGATTTTAATTGTTCAATAATAGCGTCTTTGTTTTGTAAAGAAAATTTATTTTGTTCGATTTCATTTTGAAGCATTTGATTAGAATGTTGTAAATTAATAATATCATTGTCTGTTTCTGAATATTTTAATTTAAAATCGTTTAATTCATTAGAAATATTTTTATTTTCATTTTTTAATAAATTAATTTGATTTTCATAGTTTGAATCTTTTTCTTTATTAATTTGTTCTAATTCGTTTATTTTTTGTTCGTATTCAATTATTGTATTTTTTAATTTTTTAATTTCTTTTTCTTTTTTTGTATTAAAATTTGTTATTTCATAATCTTTTTCTTCGATTGAATTTTTTAATGATTCAATTTCGAATTTTTTATTTGAAATTTCGTATTTTAATTTTTCATTTTCTACACGAAAATCATCTAAATTTTTTGTTAATGTTGAAATTTCATTTAATAATTCTTCTTTAATGTTTTTTTCTTTTTCTGAAAATATTTTTTTTAATTTTTTTTCTTTTTCTAAAAAATTTTCGTTTAATTCATTAAAATATTCTTCATTCATTTTGTTTGATTTTAAATTTAAATCATTTTTATTATTAAAATTTTTGAAATTTTTTAATTGATTTTCATATTCATTTATTTTTTTTAAAAGTTCTGAATTTTCTTTTTGTAATGAATCATTTTTTTCATTGTAATTATTAAATTTTTCTGTAAAAATTTTTAATAAATTTTCTAATTCATTGTCAACAATTTCATGCGATTTTATTTTATTTTGAAGTTTTTCTAATTCTTTTCGAAGAATATTATTTTCATTTTGAATATTTTGAGAATTTGTTTGAATTTCAATTAAATTTTGATTATTAATATTATTATTATTATTATTTAAATCTAAATTATTATTATTTTGCTCTAATAAATTATTATTTAATAAAACATCATTTAAATTATTATTATTATTAATATTAATATTATTATTATTATTATTATTATTTTGTTGATTATTTATATTAGCATGAGAACCAGTTGGAATGTATTTAGGATCATCAATGTCTGAATCTGTTTCATTAAGATTGTTATTTTCTATTCGAGGATTGAGATTTAAAAAATTATTATTATTATTATTATTTAAATTACTTTCAAAAAAATCGGAATTATTTAAAATTTCAGGATCTAAATCATTTTCATTATTTGTAAATTGTATGTTATTTACATTTAAAGGAGAAGGAAGATTATTATTATTTTCATTATTATTATTTTCTTCATTGTTATTTTTATTATTTTCATTGTTATTATTGTCCTGAATATTCATTTATTAATAAAAAATTTATTAATATAAAATAATTATTAATTATTAATTTAATTTAAATTTTAATTTTAATATACTCAAATTTCAAATTAGAAATTATTTATAAAAATTATCTTAAATATGAAAAATTCAAATTTATATGAATTTGATAGTGAAAAAGATTCTAATAGTTTAATAAGTGAAAAAAACGAAGAAAATGAAGAAGAAGAAGAAATAAAAATAGATATAAAATTATTAACTTCAATATCAAATACTTTAATAAAAGTTTTAGATGAAACAAATAAAAATAATGAAATTAAACAAATAATTCGAAATCAAAAAAAAATGCCATTTAGTTCAAACACAGCTCCTCAAATTTCTTTACTTGATTATTTAAAACGTATTCAAACTTATGGAGGAATGGAAAATTCAACTTTAATTTTATCTTTAATTTATATTGATCGTCTTTGTGAAAATAATATAACTTTAACTAAATTTAATATTCATAGAATTTTATTTGCTGCGATTTTAATTGCAGTTAAATATAATGAAGATTCTTTTTATGAAAATAGTTATTATGCTCAAATAGCAGGAATTAAAAATAAAGAATTAAAAGTAATTGAATATACTTTTTTAGAAATGATAAATTTTAATGCATATGTTGATGAAGATACATTTAATATATATAAAGAAAGTTTGTATAATTTTAATATTTGATTGTATTAAAATTTATTTATTTATTTATTTTTGGAGCATTTGTAGAATATATTACAATTCTTTATTTAAATATAGATAAATTATATATGTATTATTATTTAATATAATTTAGTTTAATATATTTATTAATATGAATATTATACCTTTATAAATTATAGATAATTTAAATATAATATTATAAATCATTTAAATTAATGCAAATTAAATTAAAATTTAAAACGCATATTTTATTTTTTTTCTTTACAAGAAAATTTTATTATTTTTTTTGTTAGATTAAATAATTAAAATAATTAAATAAATATTAATTTTTTAATTATTTTTTTTTATTTTTTTTAATGATTTATTAATATTTTTATAAAATTTATAAATTATTAATAAATTTTATAAAGAAAAAATAAATATTTTAATAAAAAAAATTTAAAATTTTATAATAATTTAAATAATAATAAAAAAAATTTCATAAATCCCAAACACTACAAACAATATTTTCAAATTCTTTATCATTTTCAATGCTTCCTGAAATTATTTTATAAAATTCAATAAAATCTTTAATTTCAATCATTCCATCATCATTTAATTTATTTTGATTAAGTAAATTAAAATAATAATCTAAATTATCTAAAAATTCACTAAGAACTTCTTGTTCATTTTTTTTTCCACTTAAAACATGAGGATGATTTTTTTCATTAAAACCATTTCTAATATCACTTAAATAAGCAAATCCACTTTGATTAGGATCAAATTTTTCAAATATTTTAATAATTAAATCCTGCCTAAAATCATTTAATTCACCTATTATTTCATTTACTAAATTATCATAATTAATTAAACCACTTTTATTAATATCAAATTTTTCAAATATTTTTTTTTCATCTTCTTCAGAAATTGGAATTCTATAATCTTTTAAATATTGATCAAATAAATCAAAATTTATTGTGTGATTATAACTTTCATTTGCAATCATAAAATAACGTAAAAGACTCATTATTCCACGAGTGCCTCTTTTTTTAATAGTATTTTTTAAAATTAAAAATGGATCTTCTATTTTTTTATTTTGTTGTTGATTATTTTTACGATAATAATAATTATAATTATTATTAACATTATTATCATTATAATTATTATTATTATTATTATTAAAATTATTATTATTATTATTATTATTATAATTACTAAAATTATCTTGATTAGTTTTATTAAATAATTTTCTTCCTCCTTTTTGTTGACTATAAGTTGAATAATCAACAGGTTCATCATCGACTCCCCAAGGAGTTTGTTTAACATACGGTTTTCGATTATTAAAATTATTATTAAAATTATTATTATTATTATTACTACTTAAATTTTCTTTCAAAGATTGAACTTCACTATTCGAAACATTATCCATTTTTTTATTATATAAATTATCATATTTTCCTACATTAATTTCTTTAATTTTCCAAGCTGACATTACAATTCCTTCAAATAATTCATCGTTTGGAGTAATAACAGAAACATATTTATAATAGTCAATAAATTCATCTAAACTTACATTTTTATTTCTAATTCCGCTTGTTATGTTATGATGTATTTGAAAACTTTGTACAAAATCTGTATAAACTTCTTCTTCAGTTTTAGAGCCATTTAAAACTAAGGGATTATTTTTTGTATTAAAAAAAGTTTTTATTTCATTGAATTCTAAAATTCCACTTTTATCTAAATCCATTTTACTAAAAGCTGATAAAACAACATTTAATCTTCTTTCATTTAATTCGCCTAAAAGAGAAGAAAGAAATTCTGGATAATCAATGAGATTTTTTTTTGAAAAAGTTTCGAAAAGATTTTTTAAATCTGTTTGAGAAATTGGAATTTTCGATTCGAGAAAAGAATTTTTAAATTCGTCGAATGATAATGTTTTAGTTCCATTGTCATCAAAAATTTTAAATTGACGAGCGAGATTTAAAAGAGAAAGTAAACCTAAATTTAAAAAATTATTTCGAAGTTTTATTAAAATTCTATTGTTTGGAAAATTGTTGTTTTGATTTGTGTTTGAAACTGAATTTTGCTCATAATTATTATTATTAAATTCATTATTATTAATAATAATATTATTATTATTATTTTTAAAAGGTGAATTTTGATTAGAATTTTGATTAGAAATTTGATTTGAATTATTATTAATTCTATTTCGAAATTTTCTTCCTGCTAAATTATTATTATTAATATTATTACTTTTCATTTTTGGTTGTTTAATTCCCCAAACGCAATTGACTAAATTTTCAAAATCATCATCATTTTTAATAAAACTCGAAACACTTTCATAATAATCAATAAATTCATTTAAATCTACTATTCCATCAGTTCCATCATCCCCATTTAAATAATAATGATTTCCTTCAAAAGTATTAATAAATTCTTGTAAAATTTCTTCTTCATTTTTTTTTCCATTCAAAACATCAGGATGATTTTTTGCTACAAATTCATTATTAATAATTTCTAAATTTGTATTGCCATTTTTATTTTTATCTAAAACTTTATAAAAAATATTTTCGACGATTTTTTTACGATTTTCAGGAATTTCACCACGAACTACTCGAATAAATTCATCGTAATTTATTTTTCCTGTTTGTTCTTGATCTAAATCACTAAAAATTTGAATAATATCATCGTCTGGTAAATTAAAACGAAAATTATTTAAACATTTTTTAAATTGATTTATTCCTATTGTTTGAGAATTATCTTCATCTAAATTACGAAAATTATTTTCCAATGCAATTAAACCACTTATGCCTCTTAACATAAGTTTCATTTTTATTTTTTCATAAACATTTTCTTGATTTTCATTATTATTATTATTATTTTCATTATTATTATTAAAATTATTATTATTATTATTATTAAAATTATTATTATTATTATTATTAAAATTATTAAAATTTTTTTGAGGAGAATTATTTTGATTTGAAATATTTTCTGTATTAATATTTCTATCTTCGTTTATTATAGATTGATTGTTGTAAAGAATTCCTACATATTCTTTATAATCAATGTCTGGATTGCCGTTTGAATAATAGTTATATATTTCTCTTAAATTATCATCACTAAAACCAGTAATTCCAATTTTTAATAAGGTTTGTATAAATTTTTTTTGATCACAATAGCCTGTATTATCTAAATCAAAATATTTAAATGCTTTTAATAATACACTTTCTTCTGTTAATCTTCCGCTTGTTTTCATTGCGACTTTATTTTTTAATTCTTTTTCAAATACTTTTATCATTGAAGATTTCATTTGATTTATTAAAATATAATTTTTATAATTTAAAATTTAAATTTTTTTTTTAAATTTTATTTATTTTTTTATATAAATAAATAATAATATTAAATATGAATAAATTCATAAAAAAAATTTGGGGATTGGGGATTTGGGGATTGGGGATTGGGGATTGGG